>Ga0153946_1000299_pt1 | contig 21097 bp, 18 predicted proteins | sample TSNJ030MetaG_FD_104751 | JGI IMG/M metagenome (GOLD analysis project Ga0153946, IMG submission 104751) | Attine ant fungus gardens microbial communities from New Jersey, USA - TSNJ030 MetaG | ecosystem: Host-associated > Fungi > Mycelium > Unclassified | place: USA: New Jersey, Wharton State... | reverse complement strand
GATTCATGCCCTGGCTAGCTGCAAAACCTCCTGACATATCCATGGGAGAGAACGGCGATGCAGCATAGAGGAAGGGAGAGAAGCCAGCAGAAGAAAAGGATTGGGCAACCAGTGATTGTGCGGCAGCAGCTTGTGCTTGCTGGGCAGCGACCTGTTGAGACTTGGGTACGTAGGCACAACGATCTTTACCGTAGTTGACGCGCTTGCCAGCCCAGTCAAGCTCTTGCGGTAATGTATTCACGACCTGACATACACGTAGCCTGAATGAACCATTAATCATGGATATTACCAAAACGAACCTTGGTGGCGACTGAAATGCTCAGAAAATGAACGAAACCAATGTTCTTGTCCCTCACAATTTTAACCTGATCGATAAGGCCGAATCGACTGAGATCATCCCTGAGTTGTTCTTCGGTCATGTTCTCGTCGAGATTGCCAATATATACATTCCTGGAGGCATTATGCTGGCTGATAGATAGAGCAACTTGAGGAGGTACAGGTGAGGGCTTGCCCCAACCAATCTTGAGTTCCTGTCCATGAAGTTGTAGTTTCTTGATGGTTGCATCTGCGTGGAAAGCAGCAGCTGTAGTGCCTTCAAGGAAAGAGAGAAAGACACAGGACTTCTCCGGGAGAACACGAATGTTTTCGAGAGGACCAAAGTGAACAAGGTTCAGGAGCTCATCGACAGAAGCAGTCGCGGGCAGATTGCCGACATAGACAGTCCGTCCCACAGCACTATTTGACGCTGACAGGGTAGCTGACACCGGGATAGAGGAGTACAGAGAATTTACTGTCTGGACCGGGTTCAGCGATGGCAAGCGCTGCTGGCTATTGAAATTCTAGAACGATAAGAAAAAGGTCAATACCATCTCCTGACTGGTGGCCATGGAGGAGTACCTGAGCAAAGTTGACCATTTGGCCGTTGTAGGAAAAGTTTCCCAACATGTTCATGCCAGGAAGACCCATCCCATGCATAGCAGCATAACCAGTTGGAAAGCTAGAATACCCACTTCCATTTGGACTGCTCTGTTGTTGTTGATTTGACTGTTGCTGCTGCCCGTGCTGCTGCTGCTGTTGGCCAAAGGTAGCTATGTTATTTGGGCTGAGCTGGGGTGGGATGCCAGAACCATTCGCCTGAGTATTAATGGATAAGGAAGTCGAAGTGTACAAGGGGTTGTTGCCGAAGACCGCAGACGTTGGAGAATTATTGAATGGAGCCGATTGTGTAATGCTGGCCTGGGGGCCGTAGCCGTAGTTAGCGAAAGCGTCACGGTTGTTGCTGTTGGACGTATTGGTTTGACCAGCGAATGTGGGAGACCAACGGGCTTTTTTCGCATCGGGACCACCAACGGTTTCAATGGACCTCTGGTATCAAGTGAGTACCGTGTCTATGAGGTTAAAAAAAAAAAAATGGAACAGACCTTCATCATGTCGATATCAAAAGTGTAAGGATACTGGACTGCAAAAGCTGTCTGAGGGTCGTCCATTACGCGCGAAAAGGAGAAGCGAAGGAAGATGAAGGCAAGGGAGAAATAAGAACGAAGGCAGTCAGAATTGTAAGGAGCGTCGTTGAGAGTCGAGAAACGAATGTATGGATTGGGCAGAAAAAAACACGCACGAAAAAGAAAAAAAGGGAGAGAAATTCGAATGACGCCTGAGTGCGGCACTCGCTACAATATTCAACGCAAATTTGATAACGCGCTGACAGAGAGCACGACGGTGAGAGCAAATAAACCGCAACGACAAGGCTCAAACCAAACTAGATGATTCTACCAATATTATCACATCAGTGTTCCCACATATCCTGCACGCGCACGGACCTATTTCCAAAGTACACCTCTGCAGCTGGTACTTCCTACCTAAAGTATTATGAACATACATTGTTATCTACTGAGTGCTTAATGTACCCTGGTAACACTACGGTAACACTACGCCAATGATCTGCCATTGCATAGAACAGATCCTACGTCTTGTGCCTCATTCAAACCCCAAATTTGTTGCTCAGTATGCCATGATTGCCACCTTTCATAACATCTGAAGTAACCTGAATTAGTAAATAATGCTGATAAAAAGCATCGAATCTGAGCCACTATCCCAAGTGTTGATCACTATAATAGATTGAGAGCGAGATTCTTCACTAAAATCAGAAAATTAATGACACTCTCTACACAGACCTGGAGTAAAATTTGTTGGTCTTTTCCTTATCTGCAATGTAATCTTTGGAATAGGAAATGTTGTTCGGAGTGCAGTGTTACACCAGAAATGAATTTTTGCACTCAAGGCAACATTTAACAGCTAAAAACCCCTACACTTGTTGAGTATGCCCTACGCCTGGTGCCTAATGTAACAATAAGAATGTTTGAACAATATATAATTATTTGATATCACACAATATTGTACACAATCAGAAGTCATCAAAAACTGTCCCATCCATACGAATACCCATATTCTGTTTCACATCCATACCCAGTAACTTCATCTTGCCAACCTGATAACCATTTTGAAAAGAAGTCAATTTGGGCAGTGATCAGATTCTTACCTGTACTCTTTCGTTCTGGACCTTCCTGAGCTCCTCCAGCTGTTCTCGGGACATGTAAGATTCTCTTTCATGTACTTTTTTCTTGTGGGCTCCACTAAGTGCAAGCATGTCCGCCGCGGGGTCGTAAGTATCCTCTGCAGGCGGTAGATATTCACCTTTACGAAGGGCATCCATACGCCTCTCGTATTGGGCCATGTCGTAGAATTTTTCGTGAGGAAGTGTTGCTGAGAGAATTGGTTTAAACTCGTGCGACTGACTCCTGAAAACGTACATACCGGTGTTAAAATCCTCTACAAAATGCACAAACTCTTTTTTTTCCTGACTTTTTGAGAGTGTCTCAGGATTGATCTTACGCTCTTCTACTAGCCAGGCATGGAATTCCGTTCTCTTGTTAAAGATACTTATGATAGTTAGCTTGGACACGGCACCAGACAAAAACATGAACTCACTCTACCTCAGATAAGACCCCGTGCTTTCCCCAGTGAGATGAGCTACTACCAATCTTCTTCTGGACATTGTGGTTTTAGTGATTTATCATACGAGCGTAGTGGAAAGATAAACCTTATCCCTCTTTTCCTTCTTTTCCCTCTTTTTCTCTTTCCGCCGCTCTCTACTTTCTTTCCGCTTGTTCTTCTTGTCTCGCTTCCGTCGTTTTCTTCCATCATCGGTATCACTGCTGCTCGAAGACAATGAGTGTCTCCTCTTCTGTTTTTCTCTTTGATCTCTTTGATCTGGGGAACGGGAGCGAGAGAGAGAGACAGGTCTACGGCGAGAGAGAGACCGAGGTGCCCTGATAAGCTTCTGTTTTTCTCGAAATCTCGACCGCGACCGCGACCGCGACCTTGAGTGTCTGGCCCGTTCCTCATCTCTATGGCCTCTATCCTGGGCTCTGTCTCGACGTGGACTAAAGCTACAACTTCTGTCACGACCACGACTGCGATCCCGTCGTGATGAGTAAGCATGATAACGACGGTCTGGGGACCTAGATCTTGAGCGGGCGGGCATGATCGTGAACAGTTGGAACTTGTGTAGGTAACAAGGTATATAGGAACGCTCAGTCATGTGATTATATGGATTGGTTTATAAAAACATTGTATTCCTTCTTAGCTCAGTTGGTAGAGCGCGTCACTAGTAATGACGAGGTCAGTCGTTCGAGTCGGCTAGAAGGAATTTTGTGTCTTTTTGCAATCACGTTGATGGTCACAAGACCACGTGCAGAGTTTGCCACAAATAACCGCCGTCCCACACACAGTCTCTCACAGTCTTTCACTGTTACCTGTACGAAGATGTCTGCTAGGCGGCAGGCTTCCACTACCTCCCTTTCTCAATATGTGCGGACCAGTTCACCTGTAGATCAGGGTAATTCTCTCGATTTCTGTAACTCGTTTTGGGGCCTTCGGGACCAGGGCTTTGATGTCCTTTCCCGGCGCATGAGAGGAGCCATCCATACAATTGAGGAAGTACGGGGCTTCTGGAAGGAGCGGTAAGTACGATGTAAGCTCATCCTATCTGGATCTAGTCTCATTTCCTTAACTGGTCTAATTAGAGCTGCTATTGAGGAGGATTATGCGAAACGATTGTCGAAGCTTTCAAAGCTCGTGCTCGGAAAGGATGAAGTCGGGTATGTCATGGAATCTACTCTGTTCAGCTACATCCTAGGTTATGTGTCATCTGGATGGTGACGATGCGCTGACCGATGGTCGGTTCATTTTGGAATCCCCTCAAGTGTGGACCCTATAATTGGTTTTTTTGGCTCCGAGCTTCTCATTCGCATATCTTACTATCTGATCCAAAAGTGCCCTCCGGCGTTCGCTTGACATAGTCAAGGATGAGACTGATAAGCAAGCCACATTCCATATGACGCTCGCGCAGCAAATTCGGACAGAGCTCGAAGTCACTTGTGCTGATTTCCAGTCAAAACAATTAAATCACAAGAAAACATATTTAGCAAGCATCGAGAAGCAGTGCAAGATGAAGCAGTTACAAGAGCAACACGTGGACAAGGCGCGAGAGAAGTACGAACAGGATTGCATGAAGATCAATTCTTACACAGCCCAGTCCTCCCTTGTTCAAGGCAAGGATCTAGAGAAGATCCAATTGAAGCTTGACCGTGCCAAGCAGACCGTCCAATCTAATGAACGTGAATTTGCCAGTTTCACAAAAGCCTTCGAATCAACCGTGCAGAGATGGGAACAAGATTGGAAAGCATTTTGTGATGGTTGTCAGGATTTGGAAGAGGCTCGTATTGACTTTATGAAGGATAACATGTGGTCCTATACGAATCTTGTTTCAACGGTATGCGTGGCCGACGATGAGGTGTGTTTCACCTTCTGTTTTATTTAGTCTTGTCTCAATATTTCGCCAGTCTTGCGAGCGTATCCGTGTATCACTAGAACAGATGGAAACCGAGCGTGAAATTGACAACTTTGTTTCCCTGTATGGAACTGGACCACAGATCCCTGACCCTCCCGCTTTTATCAATTACCAATCGCCCGACACCACCCCATCCTCTGCCGCTCAACCCACATTTCGATCTGCTAGTTTCATTCGTTCGACTGCTCGAGATGTTCCTGTTCAGCTCCACCGCAATGTCCCTCCTCAAGAAGAAGACTTAATCAATATTGCTGGTCGCGGTGCAGGAGGAGTTCCTCCTCGGAGAACAGATACTCACCCAGAAACAAACAACTTAATAAGACAACCCACTCAACGAAACAGTGTCTATGGCGTGCTTCAGCAGCAACAACAACCCTATCCAAACGGGGTTGGGCCCAGTTGCTCTCCCAAAAAACCATATCAAAATCAGATAACCGGTTCGTCGGTGTCACCCGGAGTCTCAGCAACCCTTGCGCAGCGTCCGATGGCTAATGCTACTTCGTCTTCTCAACCACAATCTTCCCACCGCCCAACCTCCTCTGCGTATGATCCTCACACTGAGCCCGTTGATCCCACCGCAGAAACTTACATCAAAGTTGGCAATAACGCCTATAGGGTTGACCCATCAAAGGACCCACAAATGAACCCAGGGACCAGTGGAAGTGGTTCTGGATCGGCCAGCCGGGCGGGTCCCCCTGCCACGAAACAAAACGGTATTGATCCTCTCCAGAAACAGCTCGAGGAACTTCAAAGTGGGCTATCTGCATTAGGAAGCAACAGGAGAAACACTATACGCAGACAAAGTGTTGGTCCCACCAGTGAGAATTCGGTCGCGAGTTCCAGTCGTCAGAAAGGAAACGATACGCTTTCCGCAGGGACAGTCTTCCGATCTGCGGCCGCAAACTCTCCATCGCCTGCTGCTTCTGGGAGTGGTTTGCAACAAGTTCGAGATTACAAGAATTCGGCGGAGCTCGTTGTGGGTGCTCCGCCGCAGACAAGTTCTCGACCTGCCTCACCGAACCCTCCTGTTGCTAACTTCATGATCCCCAAAAGTTCAAACGGTAATCATGGGGCCGAAGTCGTGACAGACGTGCTCGCTGATTACCACCAGCACTTACCTGGAGAGCGGAACAGTAGAAGGGTTAGCTCTGCCAGCGGAAATGGTGCTGGTGCTAGTGGACATAGTCATTCATTAAGCGTAAGTAGCCAACAAGGACAGGGTCTTGCAAGGGCACCCAGTATTGGACATGCTGGGATAGGAGCACATGGTGGCAACTCGAGGGGAAATAGTCCGCAGCCCTCAGCATCAAGGGGGCCAAGTCCTGGACCAGGAGAGATCGTGCGGCCAGGAAATATGTCTGGACATCCGCCACAAGTCTCGCCACAACCTCAACCGCAACAACACCAATTTCACCACCAGCCACCCCAACACCCGCCACAACAGAAGAGAACTAGTACTCTGATTACATCACCATCCACTAATACGCCTATTCGGGACACCAGTCCGAACCCTGTGGGCATTGCGCTTGACCCAAATGGAAGGGTATCTCATGATGAAATGGCACAGCGATATCAAATGCAGCAGCAGCAAAGGGGACAAACACCCCAGAGCCACCAGCATATGTATGGTGGAATTCAGCAGCAGTCTCAACATCCACAACAAAATCCTCAACAACAGCAGAGGCGATCAAGCTGGTTAGCAGGAATGCCCGCCCCGGGTGCTCCTCAGCCTCCGATTGCACCTCCTGCGCAACCCATGTACTCATCTGTGACTCCGCCTCCGCCGCAACTCATGAACATGTACCAGGTGCCACCACCTCCACCGATTCCTCAATCTGGTTATGTGACAGCTACTTCTGGACAAGGGATGTATAATCAGTATTCCCACCAGTCGTCCACAGGCTTCCAACAGCCGGCACCACAGCAACAGCAAGTACAGACTGCTTATGCTGTAATGAACAATACGTTGGTCGGCCGACAACAAAGGGCCAATAGTATCAACGGAAATGGATTCAACGGGAGAAATCCCCCTTCAAGTCATTCTTCGAGCTCGTTAGCTGTTCGAAACGGAGGTGGAGATGGATATAGAGTTCCCAGTCCAGGGCCTGAAGCATCTATGCATGTTGGAAGATCGCCAAGCCCTCAGTCTGTGGTCCACCAGATGCTGCCACAGGTCCAACAAGTTCATCAACTAGCCTCGCAAACTCCGATGACGCATCAATACCAGTCCATGCAACAAGTACCTGTTTCTGCCTCACAGTCAATACAGCAACAAATGCAAGGGCAAGGACAGGGACAACTGACCCATACACGATTCAGTGTTGCACCCCAACAGCAGATTAGACAGACGACTGAAGATGGGAAACAGATCATGTTTTACGGTACGTCATACTAATTGCGAACATTTTTGATGTTTCTATTTTACTTTTTACCCCTATCATTTCGGTCTCTCTACCGACATGCCTGCTGTGTTTGTGAGAAACGTGAAATTCCTGTGCTTCACCCTTTATTTCTTCTGTCTGAACCTTGATCAAAAATACTGACTGATTCGACATATCCCTATCCGTTTACAGTCAAAGCGTTGTATGATTATCAGGCGACCATAGATGAAGAGTTTGACTTCCAAACGGGCGATATCATTGCTGTCACTGCAACTCCAGATGACGGATGGTGGAGTGGAGAATTGTTAGACGAAGCTAGGAGGCAGAGAGGAAGATACATTTTTCCCAGCAATTTTGTTTGCCTGTTTTGAGAGAAGGTTGACTAAAAGTCAGACGGACTCAAAATTTGTCTCGCTGAACCTGAGTCTTGTGATGTGTAAATAGCTAATCGGCTGCAAGCAGCTGGGATTGTTTATTGCTTTAATTGTGTTACATCTTTTCGTCATCTTGTCAAACAAACTTACATTAATGCTTTGTGACTAACTCCCCCGTTCGTTTTTATGATTTTCTGTACGGTGTTTGTTCTATTACCGACTGACCTCCTAAGCCCAGGAGTTCACACAGACCCCCTGTTGACCGCCGTTGTAATAATATATCTAGATAGTCGATACATCCACACGTACATCCGCACATCCACACGCCACTGAGTAAGCCATTTTTGGACATAACATATGGCTGATGATTGATAATTGTTTCTACCTTTTCTCCAAGAGTACGGGGATTGAGTGGAGGCCCGACGCCTCAGGGATGGTTGAGGCTTGATACTTCCGATTGCTGTGTTTGTTTGTGACACATAATCGATGGGACCTCTATCGTTCATATTTTATTGATTAAGGCTGTTCCTTGTCTTTCGCAATTGTTCAGATTGGAGCAATCAGATGGCATATTTATAACGTCGGTAAACGGAAGACAGTATGTTCGTATTCGCATTTTGCGACAAGCAAGGTGATTTGTGATGTAAGTGCAGTGCATATTTGGCTTTCTACTGTTTTGAACTGACGTTTGCACGGGCTGTATGATTTCTTTATTTAGAACGAGATGCGGCCCTTCCATATAAAAGCCATTTCAGCTCGGTATAGATTCCTTATATCTCACCCCCATGCGAGCTACCATCTCTCTGTATGAGCATCCAGTCCTCTGTGACTCAGACATCTGGTCTTCGGGCCCTGCGAGCACCAAGAGCGGACGTACTGCCATCGTTCTGGGTGTTATCTCAATAGTTACAGCATCCACTCTTGCCGTCGTGCAGTATACTGGACTCGCTTCCTCCAAGTGGGTTTTGGATCTTTTCTCAGCTTTGCGGTGATATACGGTGAGATTGGCAGTGACGACTCAAATGGCTGGTTAGAGCAGCAGCTCTGATCGTCTCTTGTCCTTTCTCACTATCCCTGTACTCGTGTGCTAACTTTTCTGCACAGCCTGGCGCTGTATCATGTACATTCAATACTCGGCACGCCTTGATCACGCACTTTGCCGCTTGATCCTCTAATACTTCGCAATTCGTTTTCGCAATTCGTTTCGCATCCACCCCTATCTCTTTCCACAAACTACGTCCGCTTGCTATCCCTCCTTTCTTGTTTCTCATATAATACGTAATCGCCCTTGGACCTTTCTTACGAGACGCAGATGGCTGTGCTCTATTTGGAACCGGTGATGCAGCGGTTGATCCACTATGGTCCGGCAAGGATGGTACTTTTGATTATCTCCTTTCTCCCGGGTCTCCTCGGATAGTGATTTTTTTCTGCACTTCATAGCTTCGCGCTGATTCCAATCTTTGAACCCTTTCGTTTCCGCTCTTCTCGATGTACAACCTTCCCATCGTCATTGTCACCTTATTTGATTTATTGTTCCATGTTACGTGTACTTTACTTACCTATTTTCGCAATTATCTTAATTGGTAGCAACCTAGTCAAATTGACCTAAAGTGACACCGTTTATACGTAGTATCTTATACTTGCTTTGATAAATCCATCCGATCTGAAATAATGTTCCCAAGGAATGAAAATATCCGGTGTTCGGTCTATTCCATGTTGTGTGAGAGTAAATTGCCAGTACTGGGTGACTCGTAAGAATTCTGAGGATGTAGTGCACATGTGAAATTCCAATCTGAGAAAATCTGGGAAAATGAGTGGAAAATGAGTTTCCAGGTGTGATATCACACTATGTTGCATTCAAGTTACATACTGACTTCATCACACGACCTTTAGTAGCTCATACAGGAGAAATAAGAAAAAGATTAGTGTGTTTAATCCAAGGAGACAAGATCTGTATATAGTATGTGACCTTGATCTGATCTACAATGGAGATTTTTATAAATGGTATAGCCCAATGATATCTCTAACTGAAGATAGGTATCAGGAAGGGAAAGTCTGAGACACTCTGAAATTTAAGATTCAACTCGGCATGGAGCAGCAGTAGAAAATCTGTGACCTCAGATTTTCTCAGACTGCTTACGGGAAGTCACCCACTAGTCACCCACTATTGGCTTAGCGTTGTTTTGACTTTGTTCGAAAATGGTTAGATGAATGATCCAATATTGGTTACAAGGAAAGTAATGGACTTGGGGAAACGTAAAGATGAGTCGAGTTTTGTATTCGTTACACATCTTTACTACTTGAGGGTCAATTAAGGGGATCTCTTTCTAATGCGTCGGAGGTCCTCGACTCAGAAGATGGCTCACGTGTTCTAGGTGATGAAGAGTGTAAAGTACGAGGGGAAGGTTTTTGCGAAGCTTGAATCGTATGTACCACTGTGCATTACCGTTATTCTGGGTCAGGGAACAAGACTCCGGTTAACTCAACTCAACGGCAGGATAGTATAGACACCCATTCAGCCCAGAAAACCATCATTCACGCACTAGATCCACATGCTCAAATCACACGCACGGCGAACAAGTGCATAAAACCATAAAATGAGGTAGCCGATGCCATCTTGCCGTCGGTGATCAAGGTTGACCTGATCAGGAGGGATAAGATGCATCCATTACAGGGACCTAGGTATCTCCTATGTGAATAGGAAGAAAGTGAGAACGATTCTCAAAGAGGGAGGGAAGAGATCAATGACGGCGGAATCGAATGAGGAACAAGATTACATCTGCTGTATCCTCTGCTGCACACGCTCCTTTACTGTTTGGTAAGCGCTTAGAATCGTTTGTTCATTGATCACGATCTCAGTCGTATCTGGGCGTGGGCGACTGACGCGGGAAGCAATAGCCGCTGCATCTGTGTCTACAATGATTCTATCACTCTCGGCATAAGGATAGGTAACGCAAGTGGAGAAAGGAATGCCATACCCATCATCAACGGTTTCGTCCAAACATAACAAAACCAGATCCAAGTTTTCCAATACAGCCCGCTTCTCAAGTGAGTTCCGAAGGAGCATTGATAACGCATCAATGAGAGACGTCAGTGCCGCTGAAAGCATAAGTTCATTCTCGGTCGGACCAGCGATGAAGTAAAGAATGAGGTCTAGGGAGTGCTTGTACACCGCTAGATGTGAATCATAAAGGATTATATCACCTAGGAGGGATCTAGGAATCAGCACACGCATCGTAAGTAGTTTCGCCTCGAAACAACAGACTTACCTCCAGCTTTCTTTGTCTTCTGCCAAAGCCCTTTCTCAAATGCCTTTTGATCTTTGAGGGTGTTGAATTCTTTTGATTCGCCATCGGGATGGCTTCGAGGATGATAGTATTTTGCGAGGACACGATTTCCTTCTGAATCAATAATGACGAAAGCTTGAATGCTATAAAGGGAGAGGTTCATGGTGTTGTTCCGTAATAAAATGCGATTGGGGGCAAATGTGATCTCGTGATCGACACATCCCATCACTACATCACAAGTGCCTTTGCCCTTGCTACGCTCATGTTAGTCGAATAACCGAATGGATAGTTTTGAAGTTCAAGATGTACTCTACTTGGCCTCATCGTTCCCCATCGACTTGCATGCTTACTATCACTCTAAGCCTATGTCCTCAAAAATTCACCGATACTTCTGTAGGATGAAGCAGACATAGGAAATAGGCTTGAAACACAGTTGTTTCTTGTATGAGAGATGAGACAGGCCACCTCACTATTGATCCATGTGTTGTCTTCCGTCTTGCTGACATGGAACTAGTCCCTACCTCTATCTTTGGTTGCCCAAATTTCTGTCTTCGTGACCAGATCATTACAAAGGAAAATGTCGTTCTGCTATCCAGTAGCCGGATTGTACCAATCAGTAAAGTCCTAAGATCTGGCTGCACCCAACAGCGTAACGTATATATTCATTATACCATTGACAAATGTCATGATCAACCTCCCAGGATTAATCTGTTGTCAACTCAAGGTTCATCAAAGTCTTTCCGATTGAAAGACTTGAGCCGGAACAATGGCATAACTGTAAGAACATCGGTTTAGGTTTCACAGACTGCTGCTCACTTATATCATAAAGTGTAAGTAGTCCTGATCTCCTTCAATATTCCATGTTGTGAGAAGGCACGATCAAGGACAATATCAAAGCAAGGACTTAACGAACGTGTAATGGTATTGTGCAAAGAAACGTGTCTCAGGTAAGAAGTGATGAGTCACACCCTAGAATGTGCCTTCAGACTTTATATCTGTGCTATAGCTGCACATGTAAAAATCTGAATAGACAGATTTTCGCACCATTTTTTTAAACCAGCAATTTGTTACACTTTCACAACATTAATCTTGATGACACATACTAGAAGATTATTTAAATTGTTTTGACAGCTTTTAGAGCTTCGGACGAAGTTTCCAGTGAAGTATCTCATCATAGAGAATATCGACAAGTGATAGGATTCCTCTGCAATCTAGTGATTCAAAAAAGGTGAATATATGGTCTCTGTCTCAACATGTCAGGCTGTGGCGTTGCAAATATGCACATAATGTGAACTGCGATCGAGCACCACGTTACAAATCTATGATATTAAAAAGTATCTACATGACATAATAACGTCCAAAATCATGTCACAGACTGATATCGAAAGTTCCTAGATTCCCTCAGAATCCCTGCAGGAAATCATTCATTGCTGTTGTGTGAGGTATGTTCTCAGACCTAACTCCTTCTTTATTTAGTAGTTAATCAGTACTCTCGCATGACGGATAGTTCCTTTCAGGAACTGAATGTTTATCCCTTATATCTGAATCTCATAAACGGTAATCAGTTACAACCGGCTTCATTGTTGATAATCACACGTGGCCTCATTCAGGGTCCCAGCATTTGTTGTGGACCAGAAATTCTGAAGAAAAAGTAACGACACGTGCGCGTCTCCAATGGAGGGCTGTCTTATAAAAACTGACGGACTTCTGGAGGTAGTGTCTGCTCTTAGGGATTTTGATCTTCGGATGAGACTTATAGTTTCCTCTTTTGTTGGTTTGGCGGTCCTCGGACTGGCTCAGGGGTGTGGACACGACCATAGTCACGGGCACCAACCACCACCACCACCCAAGGTTCAACTCACACCACCAACGCGCCAACTAGTATGGGGAGATATTAACATCATTCATACCACTGACAGCCATGGTTGGCTTCTGGGTCATCAAAAAACTTCGTTCCCTGAACCCAATTACAGGTGTGCGACACCAATTCCCGTGATATTGTGTCAGGCCGCTGAACTGTTCCTTCCAGTGCTGATTTGGGTGATTTTGCTTCATTCGTTAGTCACATGAAAGAAGCGGCCGACGTAAGTTAATACTAATCTTATGCCCCCGAGTACTAGTGATATCTCACATGTGTATCAATGTTAGAAACGTGGTGTGGATTTGCTGTTAGTTGATAGTGGGGATTTACATGATGGAAAGTGGCTTCGGTTCGTTAATGATTCATATCAGCTGAAAGGTGATATAGGTACTGGACTCACTGATGGATTTCCACCTGGTGGAGTTGACGCCCATGATGTATGTTTAAATCCTCGTTATTTCCTTGCTCAGCTCTTTACATCAAGCATAGGCCAATAAATTTATCAAGAAGCTTCCCTATGATGTTATGGTCATTGGAAAGTGAGTCTATGGATTGAGCTCTGGAAACCTAGCGCATTTATGCTGTGAATCAGCCATGAATTATATATCTACAACAATACACTTGATATGTGCGTATCTTGGTTCATTGACAGGACAGATACACTCAATGGACCACTTCCGAAGGTACCAAAACTTCGTTCCTGCACTGAACGGACGTTACCTCTCATCTAACGTGAATATCACCATTCCGACGCTGTGTGGGCAAAATGTCAGTGTACCAGTGGGCGGTATGTCGACTTCATGTTCAATCAATCTTCTGAAGATAACTGATTCATCAATTGCAGACCGTTTCGTAAAATTCCAAACCGAGCAGTGAGTATGCTGACATTCATTATCACCAACCTAACCATGCACCAGCGGTCGCAAGATTACTGCTCTTGGTGTTCTCTATGATTTCACGGACAATGACGTTGGCACGACAGTGCAATCAGTTGCTAATATGGTTAATGAAACCTGGGCAAGTGGCTTGATATGACTTGTAATGTGTACAGCCGTTTATCTACTTCTAGTTTAAGGACGCGATTCAGGATGAACCTGATGTGTTTCTACTCGTTGGGTGAGCTCATCCCAAATCTTCTATGGCATGTCACGCTAAAATGCTTGTCAGGCACATGCCAGTCTCCCGTGATAATTGTCAGCACTTTTCTTGATGTGGACACCAGCAATTAAAATGAAATTGAATCTAGGGCCGCTTGTTTTCAACGCCATTCGTGCTATCCACGCAACAACTCCCATTCTAATCCTCGGAGGTCAGTATCACTCTGTCCAGTGGTATGCAAGAAACTGAGGTCTTTGTCCAGGTCACACCCACATTCGCGATTGTAGTGCGTATCACAGCTGTAACAATGTATTGATCTGATCCCTAGATGAAACGTGCGATCAGTACAACTTGACCAAAGGTCTATGTCATTGGAAAGCGGCCGTTACATGGAAACAGTTGGTATGTCCTTTGAAATCAGATGGTGATGGATTTGAACGTTTTCGCAGGTTGGCTGAGTGTGTATCATACTATCGATCCCATGCTCCCGTGTGACCTTTGAATCAGGTGCCAAGCTGGACAAAAAGGGTAGTAAAGAAGCTATCCAATTCAGCAGAAGATACCTTGATACCAATCGCATCACATATGAAGTATGCTCCCCCTACCTAATTTTTTACTCTGAAAACCAACTCCAGCATCAAGTTCCACACTAAAACAAATGGACACGACTTTGACACATCTCTAGGCGAACAAATTTCCAGCGGCCTCCAGGAACTGAGCTCTCGCTTCGACCTCAGTGCTCAGTTTGGGACTGCGCCTCAAGATTACAAGCTCTTCACGTAGGTTGGATTGATAATCACACTTCATTGCCGATCTAAAGATAAAAATTAGAGTACCATACCCCTCAAACAGCTCCCTCTTTTCCCTTTTCATTAGTAAAGTCATGCCTGTAGCACTCCAGCTTAACAACAGTGAAGCCTCCAAGCCTGCATTGTTTATCACCAATTCGGGCTCTTTAAGATTCGATCTGTACGCTGGACCTTTCACCAAGAATGATCAGTTGACCGTTTCACCGTTTATGGACTCTTTCCGTTTCTTGTCAAATGTCCCGCTCAGCGTTGCTGAAACGACTGTGAATACTTTGAACAAGGCAGGTGCTAATGAAAGGAGGACCCCAACCTCCACCAGTGGTCTTAGCCACTATGAATCAATAAAGGGATATGCAAAAGGAGACGTCGAGGGCGTCTACAAAGCATGGATGATGGGAATGATGGATAGGTCGACTGGTATGGAGAGGAGGGCAACGTCTGCGAACTTGACCCTTGGGTATGTGACGAAGGATGTCAGTACTTTGAGTTTTCTTTCTTGATCTTATAAAAACTAATCTTCATTTCCTCTCGGTAGTCTTGCCCTGGTGTAGGCGATGATACCCTCCATGTTGCCCTTCCTTTCTTCAACCCCCCGGATTTCCTTGCCTCAGATCCGCCGTCCGGTGTGACATCTGATACACCGATTGATTTCGTATTTGTCGATTTCATTCAGGATCAATTGCTTGAGATTGTTAACAGTGTGCAGAAAGACAAGGTGTATACGGCAGCTGATACCCAGCTGTACTCCCCAGTCTTGTCGAGTGCTGTCTTGGGTGTGTACGCGCAGCAGGAATGGAACTGAGGGACTTTATGGACATCAGCTTATACGTGTTTGGACTCATATCCGATATCTTGGTTCATATCTTGGTTCGCATTGACTTAGTATACTTCAGTTCAGTGTAATCATAGTATGTACGTTACCTCAGAGCCCTGCAACACTTCGATGTCGACAACGAGACTTCACATGATATAGACTGAGGTTTGCAGGCAGGACGACATGCACGACGACATGCGGCTGCCGTAGGTTGAATGAGATCGGTCAACAACGGCACGTGTGAGGAGTGAGTACGAGACCAGAAAGCAAGCAAGTGGGGGTTAATTTACGAAACGAAACAGTTACGGTATATTTAAATGAATGGCTAAATCATGATCATAGAGAAATGACTGCAAAGGTACTCACCCGACGGGTACTCGACCCCAGAGATAGATATATCCGCAGGGTACTCAAGAATGCATTCAATCTAAAATAGGTGTCGTGGCGTTACCAAAATAAGAAACGTCGAGTAGGTTCCACCTACGAACCCATGAGATCAGACGTAGTGGAAGAAGAAATTCGTTGACGATATTCTTTTATCGGCGAGTGTCCGATCTTTTAAACCCAAGCTTTCAGAAGTGCAAGATACGAGCATCAGAGTTGTGTTGATGTGTAGAAATTGGATCAGCATTCATTAGTGTATAGGCATGCCGGTCCGGGAACATCCTGTTGCTAATGACAATATTTTATGTCTTCATCAAGTGACAAAAGGCCTTCAGCAAAAAGATGTTTCCGTCAATGAGAATGATAAATACCAGATAACCACTACGTATTTTTTTCAGATGCATTTTGTAACTGATAGCTTACAAACGTGAAGCATAGATGATAAGAACTAAGACTCTTTGGGCTGTCTGAGAGGTGAAAGGAGAGTAGACAGTAGGTACAACTGAAAAAGCGAGAATTTGGATAAATGCTCAAAGATGATGAAGAACAGATCGTTGTTCCTGGGACTAAGATGAATTGGGCAGACTCGTGGAACACAGATCTATTACAACTGACCGTGGATGTACGAACCAAGGGCATTCACTGAGATCAACAAAGCCTCAATCTCGCCGACGTGGCCTCCTGCTCGGTGTTTGAAATATGACAGTCTCATATTTATCGTCCGAATTGCCGCCAGCTTTACGACCTGGTTGTAGAAGAAACACATCAGGGGAACTATCTAGCATCCACGCATCGTCATCATCAGTCTTGTCGGTACGTGTGCCAAAAAGGCCCTGATTGCTTTGTCGCGTGCTGAAAACATCGTTTGAAGATGTGGGATCACAATTAGACAGAGACGCCTTTCTACCAACGACACGAGGCTTTTGAGGTGTATCCTCTACTAAAATAATTTCAGTTTTTCCGGTTTGTAGTTTGCCATATCCGTTGGACTGAAGATCAGAAGTCGTCTTGGATATCTTGGGTTTGGGTTTGGGTTTGAATGTTCGCGACATACTAACTTCGCGATTTAAGGCACGTTTCTTCCCTGGACCAATGCTGACAGAACGTTCACGCTCTTCCCTCTCCTGCGCAAGTGATACGGAGAGCGAACAGGACCGCACACGACTTAGGGAGCGTGAGCTGGCCGTCGAAGAGACCAAATCACTTGTGGATATCGGTAACGAAGGGACCACCAGAAGCTCAGGAGAGGAAGATCGTGAGGTTGTCGCAGTGTCGATATCAGAAAAAGGTGAATTTGGAAAGACTTTTGATCTCAGCAATGAACATAGTTCAGGCAGGAGTGATTTGAACCTATGAGATTGCACATGAGGCAAAGGAAAACAAAAGTGTATCCACTCACGCAGCTTCTACTACATCCTCACAAAAGAGTTGAGCCCAATCCCGTTCATTACGATTGAGTTGCGACTCCTCTGTTGATAAATGGCTGGTCAACTGCAACATGGACAACTTGTCCATCAAGTTCTCTAGTCGTTCCTCCAATGAGGCTGAAGGGACATGTATCTTCTTTCTAGACCGCTTTCTCTTCTTGGGATGTGCGATCACAGGTTCTGGTGCGATCGAGAGTTTCATCATGTAAAGTAATATCTGTATTTGCACTCTTATCAGACTTTGACACATGTCATATGGTATTTGACAGTAAAATACGCACTCGCGTTTCTCTAGGCGCTCAAGCCAGTTCTGCCTCCACGTGGCATCCATCCAAGGCTCCAAAATCCCATTCTCAACCAGGTCGGATGCCTCTCTGTCGTCCACTTTCTCGTGCTGCAATGCATACCACATCATACTTTCTTCTATCTCTCCAGCACCCCCACCATCCTGGAGGATCTGAAGCAGTTCCACATGAAATTTGTTGGTGATTGTGCGCGTTGTTTGAAGTAATGGCTCCAGCAATGAATGAAGAGAGTGATTGGATTGACCGGACGAGGGGAAATCTGGGACGCGGCGCAAGGACGGTATAAAAAACTGGAGCGGTACGATAGACTAATTTCAAATTTCAGGACAAAAAATCAACGGATGAGGCTTGGTCCATCACCTCTGGGAACCATAGAAATTGCAAGTAAGTCTGAGTTATGAATTGATCGGCAGTTTCTTGTTGTAGATCAAATGGAAAATCAGCTGCGATAGCCTTTTCTTGAGTGGCAGTCCACGGACGGCTCTCTGTAAATTCTAGGGAGTAGTGCGGGGGACTTATTAGAGTCATAGCGAAATTGCTGAAATGACAATTGACTTTAGACCCTGATACGTCACGTGCCCCCTTTGGATTCAGCATTTCTATTCCGCAACAAGCAAACTAGCACTAAGACGCGGAGGGCTACAAAGAGCCCGATGTCTGGGGCATATCTATGGGGACGTGCCCCATTTTTTGATTCAAGATTTCTGTTCCACAACTAGTGTTAAGACATGGAGGGCCTGAACCGGGCCCAGCAGGGGGTGTATCTATGAGAGGCATAAATCCAGAGGTGGAATGTGTGAGCAAAGTTTGCTGGCAGATGGTAGAGATGGGAGTGTGTTTGCAGTAGCTGAAAAAGGGAATTATTCATTGCACCTGAGCAATTGATGCCATAGAGGCCTCAGACCCCCCTCAGAGTAGCTCTCCAGGGGTCTATCATCAACAGTAGGTTTCTATTGGGTAGGGGTTCTCCATCAAAAATTTCTAACGCGGTACTCGAGCGCAGTCCCCGGTAAAGTACAAGTACTCTATAATTGATCACAGACTACTAGAAAAGGACAAAAGAAAAAAAGGATCACTCAAACCTGATCCGGGCATAGATAAAGAAAAGAGAACAGAAAAGGAAGAAGAAAAGAAAGCCTATATAGAGTTTCTAGTCCAGGCAAACGCAGCGGGATCGTCTGTCAAGAATTGAATCAAGTTTTGATAACCGTACGATCTTCAGGGCTGTAAATGATATGACGACAGTTATGTGGCCTTCACCTCATAGGGCAAATCCTCCGCTGTCACATGCAAATTGATCTATCGAGGAATAGGAGCCTCAATCCAGAAATCCACTTTTATCGATAGAGCCAGATATCAAAATGGAAATACTCATCAGACTCACCAGAAACGTGCGCAATATGTACCAGAGTTCAACATTCCTACTTTTCCCTCCATTCTGTGCCTTTCCTCATCAACACTGCGATGGACAAGAACGACAAAGTGCTGTATATGACTCCATCAGCCATTTATTTTATTCCTGGTCTCCACTTGTTATTCACCAGATGCTTGCAAAAACTACAAATGCCCATTGAAAACCAACCTGAAGTGAACGAAATCCAGTCATCTACAAGCGCCGAACTATAAGGATTCAGTCTATCTGCTCCCACTTACGCGTTCACCAAATGGAATTCTAGTCGCATTAAAGCTCAAAAGCTGAACAGATTGAAGCTCTTTGGACTGACATACTCATAAAATGTTAATGCAACCAATAATAACACTTTGACAAAGCTAGTCATCTATGAGTGAAGCATTTAAACGATCTATCCACGAACGTACTTCAAACATTGGCTAACGTCGTTGCTCTGAGTAGGAAAACAGTCGCTGCAAGTATACGTAAAGCAAATGGTCGAAGTAATTTGCACTTATCCGCACTAATAAGCCTCAAACGTAATATCCTAGCAACGTGAAAAACTTACCACCGATGCAAGCGAATCCTGGAAATGTATTGCAGGTGGATTACAGGTAAAATGCTCATTTTTGCTTATCTGTGAATAGACATGCGCCTTACCAATTGCCACACAAGGTGCTATAAATGTTCTGGTATAGCGAATTGTAAATCCAACTTGAGTTTGGCATCAGTGGAATACCAATTGATCGATTGTCTCTACGTTCTTACACCTAAAGATAAAGGTAAGAAACGGAGCCTCTATGAGTGGCGGTTGACTCACATAACAAGTCCAAGGGGAACAATCACGGCTGCAGGCCATATTCCCCGTAATCGAATTTCAGGCTCTACTGGCCTTCCATCTCTTATAGCGCGTATACGAGCGCGTCTGATCATATAATCTGTCATTGAACCAGAGAATACTTCCCCGATTAGCCTATAAATCGATGTGCACATCGATAAAAAGATCTTTCAAGCCCAAAAAATCACGTACACGCCTGCTTGAACACTCAATCCAGTGGCAAGCCTTGAACCTTCTTCAATTCAAAATGAATAGAACAACATGAAACACTGACCCATTCTGAAGCGAGTTGAAGTGATATATCTTTGTAAAGATGGCAGGCGCGATAAATACAGGACCCGCAGAGGCATAAGTCAAGACGAGACCACTAAACAAAAACAATTATTTTTCGACTTGATAAGTTTACTGATGACATTGACTGACCTGCAGACTGCAGGAAGAAAAACAGAAGGCCGTACTAGCAATCTGAAGGGGCGGCCCAAAACTTCTCCCAGGCGAAGTTTACAATCAGTAGGCATACGTTCTGAATCCAAAAGACGTAGGCAACGAAGATATGTAGATAGACTCATAGGCGGCGCAACGAAAGTTTCCCTCGGGATCGACTCCACATTATCAACCAAGTCTTTATTGCGCGGGTCGTTCAGGGTGAGGGTTCGGTCTGGACGCTGAAACAGCGTGTCTGGGAGAAAAAATATCAATACAAAAAGAGCGCAACCTAAGACAATTCGTTCGCCATGAACCAGTGTTGATTGTGAAGAGAGCCATAAAGAGTTTATATTTACCAGAAAGGATCGCCCCAACTCGAGGAGTCCATCTCCAACCCATCTTAAATGCTATATACCCGCCAATCTACTATCCATCATCAACTATATAAGGGAAAAGTTACGTTCAACTTGGATCTCACAGCTGGAGCTAAGTGTGTTCCACTGAACGAAATAAGAACATACAAACCCATCATCCTTCCTCTTTGATGCACAAAGAACAAGCAAGGTATAACACCCATTCCCAAGACCGAATTAGTGAATGAAAGGCCCATCAATCCACGAAGTACAATCAACATCGCGAACGACGTCGACTGCGCTGAAGCAGCACTAACAATCGCTGTAAGTGCAGTGCAGACTAGGAATATCAATCGGTGTCCATAAACATTTGCAAAAGGCACCACGACTAAAGGAGTAATAGCACCGACAAGTCCTTGGGCTAGAGAATGATATGTC
>Ga0153946_1000298_pt1 | contig 21101 bp, 18 predicted proteins | sample TSNJ030MetaG_FD_104751 | JGI IMG/M metagenome (GOLD analysis project Ga0153946, IMG submission 104751) | Attine ant fungus gardens microbial communities from New Jersey, USA - TSNJ030 MetaG | ecosystem: Host-associated > Fungi > Mycelium > Unclassified | place: USA: New Jersey, Wharton State... | reverse complement strand
GGAAGCGATATTGAACATCATGCTAAATGTATTGAGCAAAGTCATAGAATGCTGAAGCTATTAGATGCTGCAGTTGAATTGCTACGTACGAAACATAAACAAGGCGAACCCTATTACTGGATTTTATACTACTCCTTCCTGTCTCCTCAACAAATCAGAAATGTTGAGGAAATAATAGAAAAATTGCGGCCACATATCCGAGATATCAGCTTTCGTACTTACTACCGTAAACGGCGAGAAGCCATGGAAGCTCTCAGTTCTGTTCTTTGGGGATACACCTCCAGAGACAGCCTGGAGATTTTAGACCGCTTTTTCCCAAAAGGCAAGTAATTGGCACAAAAAAGAACAAAATTGGCATAACTCTGCTCTTTTCATGTAAATCCCCTTATGCTAAACTAAATATGCTCAAAGCTATACCTTAAACCAAACTTGGCAGTAACTGGCATCTATAGAAGGTGCTTTTTTTCTGCCCAAACGACCGTTTCGGTTGCTGAAAATCACACCCATATACACTCGGGTGTGATTTTCTTTTTTCATTAATAAATAATTCAGGAGGTTTACAAATTGAAAAAGAAAGCTAAGTTCCAAACACCCAAATCACCACTGCAAATAAAGAAATCCCGGCAACACTCATTTATTTGCAGCACCTTTTACTGCCTCTGCACTTGCGTAATGATGTCATTGTTAGCATCTCAACCAGTATTTGCCGCAACAACGCTTTGGCAAAAAGCCAACGAGATCATGAAAGATGTCTATGGTCAGATAGTCCTTATATCTACGATAGCCGCAATTGTTACGGCATCTGTGGCTCTGCTGATGATGAATTTTTCCCGCAGCGGCAAAACTGTTGACGAAAGCCGGGCATGGCTCAAACGTATATGTATTACCTGGGTAGTGCTCAATGGTCTGGGCTTCATCATGGCATATGTTACCCCATTCTTTAGCGATGGAAAATGGACCGGCTAAATATATCCGTCAGGTATCTGTTAAAGAGAAAGAGGTGATTTTTTGGGTATTTTAGATGGCATTGTTGAATGGATAGCAGAGCAGATAATGAACGGTCTTGACTTGATAACTGCATCGGTTTTAGGAGCACTGGGGTGTGATATGACAGTTTTTCTCCGTTATTTCCCCACAGCAGAAACTATGTATGATGTATTTGTAGCATTGGCATTAGGATTAATCTTACTCAATTGGGTCTGGCAGCTTTTTAAAAATTATGGTTTAGGTATCGGACTTGAGGCTGAGGATCCAATCAAGCTAAGCATCCGTTCCATTTTATTTATGCTGTTGGCATATTACTGTGATGACGTCGTTGCAATGGTTTTGACCATCGGGGGGACACCTTATAATTGGATTATGAATTCAGAACTACCTGCACTTAGCTTTGCAAACTTCAACTCGGTGATGTTAGTAATCATTGGGGTATGTGCAAATGGCAGCGTTGCTTTGATTACACTAATCATAGTGCTCATTCTGGCATGGAATTATTTAAAGCTGCTCTTTGAAGCTGCTGAGCGATATGTCCTACTCGGCGTTATGGTTTATACTGCACCAGTCGCCTTTTCTATGGGAGCAGCTGGAGCCACGTCCAATATCTTTAAATCCTGGTGTCGAATGCTGGGCGGACAAGTTTTTCTTCTAATTATGAATGCCTGGTGTTTACGATTATTCACCAGCATGGTTGGCTCTTTTATTGCAAATCCATTATCCATATAAGGGAGGTTATACAGCAATGAAAATACATAAAAAGCATTTTATTATAACAATTTTCGCCCTGTCTATGTTTTTCCTCTTTTGCCAGCCGGTGATTGCTGCCATATCGGAAAGTGATGTTCAGTCCCAAGTTGACTCATTGGGCAAAGAAGCGGTCTCTGGTAATGTACTGATATGGTTTTTGTGTGCTGTAGCTTTTCTGAAAGTGTCACAAAAAATAGACTCCTTCATGGCAAGCCTTGGAGTAAATGTAGGGCATACCGGGGGCAATATGCTTTCAGAAGCCATCATCGCAGCAAAAGGGATTACATCCGCCGGTAATTATTTTGGCGGCGGACATAATAATAATTCCTCACATATCAATGCCAATAGCAATCATTCAGGAAACCGTTCTGGTTTTATGAGCGGCGGACTTGCCGGGGTTGTTAGTCGCTCCGTCACAAACAATGCAATAAAATCAGCAACTGCTCACGCTTCTGCTCCATCATCTGGTGGGGCTGCCAACACCTTCAAAGAATCTTCTGGAGGAATAGGAAGTCACCTATATACATCTTCCGTAAAAAAGGGCGGTGATTTCGCCAATAATATTATTGGTTCAGTCGCTACCGGCAATATTGCAGCCATGGACTCCATAACCGGCGACAAAGCTGCAGAAGCTCTGCACTCTTATATGGGGTTTGCCGCATTAGAGGAAGGTGCGAAAGATATTCCATCCTTTTCAAACGTTGAAATTGGCGGCGGACGTATTATGGGAACTGAAACTTCACCAGAAAATCCAAATGGTATATCCTTCGGAATGTATCACACCGAAAAATATGCTGCTCCTGATAGCAAACACACCACGATACAGGCCGTAGACGGCAGCTCCTGGTATAAGCAATATGCAACTGATGCCGTTGAAAAATCCCCATATATGGCACCTGACGGCTCAATCGCTTATAACGAATCGATCGTACAGAAGCTGCCACCGCCACCACGCAGAAAGGACAAAATGTAATGCATCAAGAACAAAAAAATGGGTTGGATACAACCATAGAAGCCGGGATGACAGCTGCACATACCATTCAAGCGGCTGTAAAAATCGGCAAATCTATTTCTGCCGCTACCAAGGGGGCTGCCGTTGGTGGTCCCTTGGGCATGGTAGCAGGTACTATATTAGCCAACTCACGGCATATCGGAAAGATTATTGCAGGCATTATAACATTACTAATGCTCCCTGTATTATTTGTTTTAATGCTTCCCGGCTTAGTCTTTGGGGGATTTTCTTCGGCAGCATCATCTGCCGACCCGAATTCCCCAATATTAAATAGCGAGACAGCAGTCGCTGAGAATATGAACAATATTACTTTTTCTTTAAACGCTATTTTTACTGAAGCCTTAGAAGATGTTATTGCCAGAATTAACGCTGACTTTGTAGTCTCTGGTGCCGATCATATGGAAATCAATAATCCATACGCCTCAGAAGCAGTCTACAATATTAACCTGTTTATTTCTTATTATTGTGCTGCAAAAGACACTGACTTTGCAAGTATCTCATTAACTGATATGGAACATATGCTTCGCCAAAACAAAAACCATCTTTACTCGTTTAACCGCACACGAGAAGAACATGAATCTTCTGATTTTGATCCAGATACCGGTGAAACTATTACTACCATCGAAATATGGATGATTTATACCATTGTATACAATGGTGAATCTTATTTTGCTGATACAATTTTCCAGCTTTCTGACAAACAAAAAGAACTGGCTAATAACTATGCTCAAAATTTAAGTCTGTTTATGGGCGATGGGATGCTGCAATATACAGAATGGACAGGTAACAGCCTTCCCTCTTATGGTGACATCTCTTTTTCAGATGGTGTAACATCGGTTGTTTACTTCAATCAAATGGATGAGCGTTACGCTAATAAGGCTTACGGCAGTGATAACATCGGTGGCTATGGTTGCGGTCCCACTTCTATGGCAATTGTTGTTTCTTCATTAACCAAAAATGTTGTTGATCCAATAAAGATGGCAGAGTGGTCTTACAAGAACGGATACTGGTGTGCTGGCAGCGGTTCCTATCACATTCTGATTCCTGCTGCTGCCAAAGCATGGGGATTGCCTGTATCAGGCTGTACCGTCTCTGAACCACAACGGATTCTGGATGCACTGGCAGATGGGAAGCTGGTTGTCGCACTTATGGCTAAGGGGCATTTCACAAATGGAGGACATTTCATTGTTCTCAGAGGTGTAAAAGACGGAAAAATTATGGTTGCAGACCCTGGAAGTTATCAACGAAGCGAAAAACTCTGGGATTTTTCTATTATTTTAAATGAAGCCAGTCGTCGGGCGGGTGCTGGCGGTCCATTCTGGATTATCGGCTAAATTTTTTGAAAGCGAGGTATACATGAATAACCAAAACGATAACTCCTACATTATACCGCCGAACTTTGTAGAGACAGGTACTTTTTTCGGAGGTATGTTCAAAGCTCGGAATGTTATAGAAGCTGGCATACTGGCAGTTATTACCGCCGTTCCGGTCTTTACCTTTTTGCCCTTCAGCCTGACAGGGCATATCATTACCTTATGCCTGACCACATTGCCCCTGACTCTGATTGCACTTATAGGAATATCCGGAGAAAGCTTATCCTCTTTCTTTGTTATATTCGTAAAATATATGATAAATCGCCGTATCATAAGCAACAATGATGTAACTCCGGATAATAAGACAGAGGCAAACGTTATAAAGAAACACAAGAAACCATCTAAGCATAAGAAAAATTCATCTAAACAACCTAATAAGCTTTGGCATTCTGCTAATGGAGATTTTCCCGCTGAGTTTGATGAGCTAAGAAAATATGAAATGCGCCAAAAGCTTCATTCTAAAAAGAGTATGAAACCCGAAGTTAAAAAAGACAGTAAACTAAAAATCAAAAAGGAGAAGCTGTATAAAAAAACCGAAAATACACCTGCGACAACGATTATCAATCCAATGGCAGATTATCTGCCAATTGCCAAAATTGATAATGGCATTATCTATACCAAAGACCACCGTTTTGTCAAAGTAGTAGAAATAGTACCAATCAATTTTATGCTGCGCAGTGCGACGGAACAGCGGAGCATTATATACTCCTTTATCTCCTACTTGAAGATCAGCCCTGTCAAGCTACAGTTTAAAGTCCTGACTCGCCGGGCAGACATCAACCGGCACATGGATACGGTTCGGCAGGAAATGTTACAAGAAACCAATGAGCAGTGTTTATTAATGCAGGAAGACTACTTGAAATTTGTCCGGCAAATCAGTTCCCGAGAGGCTGTCACCCGCCGTTTCTTTCTGATATTTGAGTATGAACCATGGAGCAACACTAAACGCTCTGAAGAGGAAGGAGAAGCCATTGCTGCACTCCAAGCTGCGGTACATACAGCCTCAAATTATCTGCGTCAGTGCGGAAATGACCTGATTATGCCCGAAGACGAGAATGAATTCACCGTAGATATCCTTTATAATCTACTCTGCCGGAATGAAAGTGCGGTAAAGCCGCTCTCTATGAAAGTAAAAGAAACTACTGCCCAATATATGGTTCAAAACCTTAATGCTGATATTAACGATATTCCGGCCAATCAATTTTTTGCACCATCACAAATTGATTTTACGCATAGCCGCTACATTAGCATTGACGGTTTATATTATGCTTATCTCCTGGTTCCTTCCGATGGATTCAAGACACAAGTTCCGGCTGGCTGGCTTAGCCTGATTGTCAATGCCGGTGATGGTATTGACCTGGATATGTTTTTCACCCGACAGCCAAAGGATCGGATTATCCAGAAAGTCGGTCAGCAATTGCGTATCAACCGTTCTAAAATAAAAGATGCCAGTGATACCAACACAGATTTTGATGATATAGACGGTGCAATCCGCAGCGGTTACTTCTTAAAAAACGGATTGGCTAATAATGAGGATTTCTATTATATGAATTTACTGATTACCATTACCGCTCCCAACGAAAACGACTTAGAATGGAAAATCAGCGAAATGAAGAAGCTCCTGCTTTCCTGGGATATGAATGTCTGCACCTGCCACTTCCGGGAGGAGCAGGCATTTTTATCTGCTCTGCCACTGGTATCAATGGAAAAAAAGCTGTTTGAGCAGAGTAAACGAAATCTTCTGACCAATGGTGCGGCCAGCTGTTATCCCTTTACCAGTTACGAAATGTGTGATGACAATGGTATCTTGCTTGGCGTAAATAAGTATAACAATTCTCTTATTATTGTAGATATTTTTAATGCCGCCGCCTATAAAAACGCAAATATCGCTATCCTGGGTACCAGCGGTGCCGGCAAGACATTTACTATGCAGCTTATGGCACTGAGAATGCGCCGAAAAGGAATTCAGGTGTTTATCCTCGCTCCATTAAAAGGACATGAATTTCACCGGGCCTGCGCCAACGTGGGCGGTGAATTTATTCAAATCTCTCCAGCCAGCCCTCACTGCATCAATGTCATGGAAATCAGGCGTGTTGATACCTCGATCAATGAATTGCTGGATGGCCCCGGGATCCAATTATCTGAGCTGGCCGCAAAAATCCAACGGCTACATATTTTTTTCAGTCTTTTGATCCCAGATATGACGCATGAGGAACGGCAGCTGCTGGACGAATCACTTATTCGTACCTACAATGCCAAAGGAATCACGCATGACAATGAATCTTTAGAAGATCCGAAATATCCCGGTCAATTCAGGGAAATGCCTACACTCGGAGATTTATACGATATTCTGAAAGATTCTCCAGAAACCAAACGAATGGCAAACATCTTAAACCGCCTGGTGCATGGATCCGCCAGAACCTTTAACCAGCAGACCAATGTTTCTCTGCAGAACAATTACACGGTATTGGATATATCCTCTCTGACAGGAGATATGCTGACAGTCGGAATGTTCGTTGCATTGGATTTTATATGGGATCGGGCAAAGGAAAACCGCACCGAAGAAAAAGCTATTTTCATTGATGAATGCTGGCAGCTCCTTTCTGGTGCCAGCAATACCGGTACCCGCCTTGCCGGAGATTTTGTATTAGAAATCTTCAAAACCATCCGCGGCTATGGCGGTTCTGCGGTCTGTGCAAGCCAAGATCTCAATGACTTCTTCAACCTTGATAACGGACGCTTTGGAAAAGGCATCATTAACAATTCTAAAACGAAGATTATCCTTAACCTGGAAGATGATGAGGCGATGCGTGTTCAGGATACCTTGCATCTGTCAGATGCCGAAATAATGGAAGTTACCCACTTCGAACGGGGCAATGGTCTGATAAGCACCAATAACAATAATGTCATGGTCGAATTCAAGGCCAGCCCACTAGAGAAGGATTTGATTACAACTGACCGGCGTGAGTTAAAAGATATTGTGGAACGGCTCCGTAAAGGAAGTTAATTGCGTTTTGTTTACGTTCGTAATACGCATTCGTTGCGCAATTGCACAATTTATACATTCCGATTACGTATAAGGAGGTGATTCCGATAAAAACCAGAGCCGATATTTATGCCCGGGAAGCAACTGAATTGCTTCGATTGATTTCTATCTATCCGGGACTCTGCTCACAACAATTGTACTGCTTTTTCCCTGGAAAAGAAGACAAAATCAAAACATTGCTATCTCACCTGACAAAGCAAGGGCGGATAATCCCAACAGAGCATAACCAATATTTCTCTGCTGGTTTCCAAGCTAATAAAATTGACAACAGTTTACTTCGGAGTGTGTGGATCCTAATTGATTTCATTGAGTGTGTGGAATATCACTGCTCTTCATGTGAATTTCCAGTAAAGATTATCTTCCTTGCCAACGAAGAACTTTATGAAATTATCCATACCCCTTTGGGGCAGGAAACTCTGATCAACCACATGATGCAAACCAAAAGCTCTGATGGGAGTCATCGGATTATATTAGTAGATGCCCCGGAACAAATTCATCAGTTAAACTTCCCCGATATATCAGGGTTTTGCACCATAAACGAAGCCGGAACGGTCAGCTATTATAAAAAGACAGGAGGAATGTAATTGGAAAGAAAAATCATTTCGCAGCAGATTGGTCAAATTCTTGATGACCTTTCCCGTCTGACAAATACCCTATATGCTATGGGAATTTCAGATATCCAGAAGTACCCGGATAACTACGAAATCCTCTCCACTGATGCCGCACTGCGGGCTGAAAAAATAGCCTGCGACTTGCGGCATCTGATTTTTTCCACCACATATATCCGAAAGCCGGATTATTTATGCTCAGCAGGACACATTCAAGGTCTGGACATCCGATATGAAAATGATGTTTTAGAGGTTACACTACCTAGCCTGCTGCCAAAACGCAAAAATCGCAAAAGCGTGGAATACCTCTTAGATCCACTCCACTTTCACCTTAGCCAATATGCGGAGCAGCATATCTTGCCTAAATTCCGGGAATGCGTTGTGTGCTTTTCTCACGTCTACAGTCAGGAATTACCGTCACGGCGGGTTCACGACTATGACAACATGGAGTTAAAACAGCTTTTAGATGTCCTTGCTGCCTTTATTATGACGGATGATTCCGGATTGCTCTGTGATGCCTATAATACCACCGAATTTGATACGAAAGATTACACTCGTATTTCTGTCATGGAAAAAAAGCAATTTGCTGCATGGCTATCCGAACACGAAAAAAGAGTAAAATCGATATCCGATTTCTAACGAAAAACGCCTTTTTTTACAGGACAATCGAAAAGTGCCGAATCATGCTTTGTTTCTGGCACTTTTCTATAAAAAACCAGTTCAAATGATACCGAGGTCTTTTCAGTCTCGGTCATTTTTCGTACCAAGGAGGTGATTCCAATTAGCAGAAACCCGCTTCTCCCCAGAGAACACACACAGCCCCGTCAATTGCTTGAACTAATTGCTATATCCGGCGATTTCCCCGCCGACCTGCTCAACAGACTTCCTGGTGGTTCCAGCTACAAAGAGTCCGTTATCAAAACATTAAAAAGGCTTGGGCTGATCCGCACCTTTTATCGGAACCGACTCAGAACCTACCGGCTGACCGCACCAGCTAAAACTCAGTTAATAAACAGTCAGCCGGAACGATTTTCATTTTACTTAACCGGAAACGTAGATACCAACCATCTGAAAAGTGAAATTCCCCGGCGGCTGCGTTTATCTTGCATCGCAACCGTCTATGTAAATATGTGGCTGGCTGATATTTGCATTTTCCGGGATGAAAAACCAGAGGTGTTTTCTGCCGTAGGATGCCCGGTTTCTCTTCTGGAGAACAATGCCTTTTACAGTTCCCGCGAACTGAAGGATATGGGGCTCGAATCTACTAAAATACGAGGCTCGCGTATGGTTGGTGTATTGCTGGCTTCGTCCGGTGTTCACGTTATTTATAATAATGGCAGTTCCCTGGCCAAATGGGAAACACGTTCAGAATTGCGGGTGAAAGCCCTGCTGCAGATGGAACTCTGCCAACGGCGCTTACCGGATATGTATCGTGCAAACGAAATAAAAGCAGTCCTGTTTGGAGATGAAATGAAACTGGCCGGTCAGCTTCTCTCCGAGTACAAGAAAGACAAGAAACATTATTTTGTCTTAGACGGCAGTTATGAGCACTTTTACTTTTTTACAAATGATCATCATGGCGAAGTTTTGTTGAAATTGCTTTGTAATACTGATTTAACGTCAGAACTGGATCACATCCTGTCAGAAGGGTTGAGACCTCAAAACAAAAATGGATCTATCGAAAATGATGCGATTGACTCAGACGGGAATCCGGTTCTCTTTGGGTATTTTTTTGATTTTCCACGAATTGCCCGCTTTAATACCGCTATCAATTTGCAAAACCAACACGGCACGATTATCTGTTTTGATTTCCAAATCGAAACATTACATCACTACTGCCACAATATCCGGTTTCAGACAATTGACTTCACCAGATTTGAAAGGAGGTTCTTTTCATAAACAGACTCAAATTACTTAAGACCCTGGTCACTGTCCCTATTGCCATTCTCAGCATGCTGTATGCAGGTGGCTATCTGGCACAATTTATTGGAAATTATGCAATCTGGCAGCTAAATGGCGGTGTTCCCGGAGACGGTACTTCTCCCCAAATGGCATCATCCGGTTTTTTTGCCTGCATGAGTGCCGTCTTCTCTCCTCCATACGGAGTATATGGCTTGCTCATTTGCATCGGCCTGTTCGCAATACTACTTGTCATGGTTATGAGACTTGGGTATAGTGAGACCGGCGAATATGACGCTGACCGAAACTTTACTTATTCTGCTAAAGGTACTTATGGTACTTCTGGCTGGATGTCTAAAAAGGAAGCGACTGGTGTACTGGATTTAGTTTCTGACCTGCGACATCACCACGGAACAATCCTTGGTCTGTTAGACGATAAAATCATTTGTGTCCCTAGAAAAACCCGTTTTAACAGGAACATTGCTGTATATGGTGCCACCGGGTCTATGAAAACTCGTACCTATTGCATGAACCGCATCCTCCAGAGTGCAAATGTCAACCGAAAAGAATCGCTCATTATCTGTGATCCCAAGAGCGAGCTTTACGAAAAATCCAGTGCGTACCTACGTTCCCAAGGCTATGTTGTCCGTATTTTCAATCTGGTTTCACCGGAAAACTCTGATTCATGGAACTGTTTGTCTGTAGTTGAAGGCCAGGAGCTTATGGCACAGCTTTTCGTAGATGTCATAATCAAAAATACAATGAACGGCAGCAAAGGCGATCATTTTTGGGATCCTGCGGAAATGAACTTGCTAAAAGCCCTGGTTCTTTATGTCGATCTTACATATAACGCAAAGAACAAAAATATCGGCGAAGTATACAGATTGTTGACTTTAAATTCAGAAACTGCACTGAATAGTTTATTCGATGTGCTTCCTGCAACCCATCCGGCCAAAGCACCGTATAGTTTGTTTAAGCAGGCATCCGAAGCGGTCCGCAGCGGTGTTATTATCGGTCTGGGCAGCCGGATTCAGGTGTTCCAGTCCGAACTTATCAAGAAAATTACTGCCCGGGATGAAATTGATTTGGAACTGCCGGGTCAAAAACCCTGTGCTTATTTCCTGGTTACATCCGACCAGGATTCTACTTTTGATTTTCTGTCCTCATTGTTTTTATCCTTTGTTTTTATCAAATTAGTTCGCTATGCGGATAAAAACTGTGAGGGTGGCCGTCTCCCGGTTCCCGTTCATGTACTTGGGGAAGAGCTTACTGCCTGTGGTACGATTCCGGAGTTATCTCGCCGAATCAGCGTTATCCGATCACGGAATATCAGCATGTCACTTGTCTTTCAGAACCTGGCCGGTCTTCAGAACCGCTATCCGCAAAACCTATGGCAGGAACTATTAGGTAACTGCGATACCCAGCTCTTTCTTGGCTGTACCGATCCGCTTACTGCAGAATATGTCTCAGCCCGTACCGGACTTGCCAGTGTCACCGTATCCAGTAAAGCAAAACAACTTGGAACATGGCGGGTGTCAAATTACACACCGGAATACAGAGAAACCAGTGGTGTTGGCAAACGTCCGGTTCTGACTCCGGATGAAGTATTGCGTCTTCCGGACGATGAGGCATTGGTAATTATTCGTGGAAAAAAAGTATTGAAAGTGAAAAAGATGGATTATTCCAGGCATCCGGAATATGGAAAACTCCATTCCTGTAAGGCCTCGGCCTATATTCCTGAATGGCGCAAACTTGAACAGCAAGCGACCGCTAATCCAAAAGCAACTGATGCTCCGTATAAAAAACCGGTTAAGCGAAAACCAAAAGCTACCGCACCAGTTGAGCCGACTGCACAAACATCAGAAATTATTTCATCAGATAAAGATTCCATTTTATCTTGACTATAAAAAACAAGAAAATATTATTTTAGGAGGTATCAATTTATGGCTAAGAAAAAAGAACTTTTAGAATCAAATGCCACTAATACGGTGGACAATGAAACAACTCCCCTGCAGAGCACTGATGAAGGCAGTGAACCATTCGTGGATTTGAATGAGTTACTTTCCAGTATGGATCAATCTCTGAATATGGGTTCTTCAGAAGAGGAAACAATACCGGAACCAGTAGCGGATGATATTGCATCTCACTCTGCTATTCCCACTGATGAAACCACTTTGGAATATACGGATACCACGTCCGAAGAGATTCCTGCCAAGCCACCACGGGTTTCCAGAAGAAAAAGGACGGAACCTGTTGAGGAAAATGCTGACAGTACACTGGACGCAGGGGAAACTGCTACTCCTGATTTGCCACTCCCCATTACCGAGGTAGGCCCTGATACCATAATTCCTGTTGCGACTATTCCGGCTCCGGTACCGACCTCTACCAATATAGCCGCATCCAGACGAACCGCCCAAACACCGGTTTTGACCATTGAAGCTCGCAGCGAGGTAGAAACTGACGAAGATCGGGAAGATGCTATATGGCATGAAATTCACAATGCTTACCGTACCCGTCGAATCCTTTCCGGTCAACTGGGTGGTGTTGAACAGACTGATGCCGGCAAAACAATCGCAATAGCAGACTACAAAGGGTTCCGCATTGTTATCCCGCTTAAAGAAATGATGATTAATCTGGGACGTAACCCCTCTGGCCAAGAGTATACTGAAATGGTACTGCGGCAAAATAAGATTTTAGGCAATATGCTGGGTACTGAAATTGACTTTATTGTCAAAGGCATTGATTCTAAATCCAGAAGTGTTGTTGCCAGCCGGAAAGAAGCCATGCTAAAAAAACGTCAGATTTTTTTTATGGAAACCGATGAATCCGGAATGTACCGTATTTATGATGGTCGGATTGTACAGGCCCGGGTCATTGCAGTTGCCGAAAAAGTGATTCGGGTTGAAGTGTTCGGCGTTGAGTGTTCTATCATGGCGCGAGACATCAGCTGGGATTGGATTGGTGATGCTCATGAACGCTATTCCGTAGGCGATATCATATTAGTTCGTGTGCTCAGCATACAACGGGACAATTTGGAAGAAATCAGTATTAAGGCAGACATTAAAAGCATATCCCAGAATACCAATCATGAAAATTTAAAGAAGTGCCGTATTCAGAGCAAATATGCTGGCAAAGTTACCGATGTCAGGAAGGGTGTTGTCTATATTCGTCTTAATAACGGTGTCAATGCTGTTGCACATTCCTGTTATGATTATCGGACTCCCGGCAAAAAAGATGATGTCAGCTTTGCCGTAACCAAGATCGACGAAGATCGAGGGCTGGCCGTTGGTATCATTACCCGCATTATCCGGCAAAACCTGTGATTTTTTTATTGTCATATGATTGGCATAGATTTGCAGTATATTGGCACAACAATGCTATTTTCCAGTGAATCAGCATCTGCTATAATAGGTACAGTCAAAAGTCTCAAAAATGGTTGGAAATTCGAAGAATTTTGATTCACGGAGAATCAATATTAAGCATCGCATTGTTTATCAGGTTTTTCCTTAAAGAAACAGTCGTTATCTTAACCGAGGCGACTGTTTTTCTGATGAAATCTTTTGTTGATATATGGCAAAAATTGATTTATAATTTAAACAGTATTTATTTTAATTGTAATGTTGGGTTGCCAGATGTCCAGTTATAACAATAATGTGATGCTGTAATAGTTTAAAGAGGACTTACATATGGATAATTGCTTATTTATTGGGAATGGATTTAATAGGTGTCTTGAACACAGTATCTCATGGGACAACTTGCTAGAGAAACTTGCTGCTGATTTGGGCGTTGACTATAACCAGAATATTGCAATGCCTTTGGAATATGAACGGATAATAAACGCATGTTTGAAAGCAAATCCCGAGAAATCCGATTCACTATATCCAGAAGCAAAAAAGAAAATTGCAGAGAAATTATTATCAATAAAGTTACCAGAAGATGCTATACATAAGAAAATTTCAAGGCTCAACATAAATGCAATTATAACCACAAACTACGATTTCTTACTTGAACAAATCTATAATTCACAATATAAGGATCAGAATTCATATAAGAAATATTTAGGCGAAAAAACATATGAAACACAAGAGGGGATTCTATTTTATCATCCCCATGGTATGGCATCACATTATCAATCTATTTGTTTAGGCTATGAACATTACATGGGGATTGTTGAAAAAATCAGAAGTGATTTAAATACTAAAGAAAATAATAAGACAGATATGATGCGGATCAAACAAGTCCTGCATGGTGAAAAAGAGAAAAAAAATACTTGGTATGAACGATTCTATACTTCTAATATTGCTATTATGGGATTTGGGCTTACCGACTGCGAATCTGATATTTGGTGGTTAATAACCCACAGAGCATCGTTATACTATAAAAATTATTGTGAATTTAGGACAAAGTTAAAAAACAATATTGTTTACTATGATATTATGAACGACATTCCTGACAATAAAGCAGATAATGAATTAAGGCGAAAAAAAACTGAAGCTGAACAGCATAACCGGCATATGCTTTTATTAAATGAACATGTAATTGTAAAAGAATACTATCTCAGTAGATATGGCGGGAATTATAATGATGCTTATAATGACATGATTAATGATCTTGAAAAAAATGGAATAGCAAAGTAAGGTCACTTTATGACGTCTAATTTTAAAAGCATCGCCTGTCGTTTAGTTATAATATATAATGGCTATAATGTGCATTTTTCGTAGAATTGCTAAATATCTAGTTATAGCAATAATGTGTAGTTCATTGTGTACTGGTTTTGGCTACACTCCAATATATATTAAAAACAACTTCGCTTATTTTTGATACTCAATCCCAATTTAAAAACCGAAATAATACTGCAAAAGTAACAACAACAGTGGTATTTTAAGATACTCATACGGTGCTAGAAGCGGAGAAGCTTATCGACATTACATAGCTAACGGTGCATTATGCTACAACAGTAAGGTTTATGGGTATTACTACGACAGTGACGAGAATTACATAGAATGATTCAGAGGTTCTGATAAGGGCAAGATAATCGTTACTGAAGAAACAGAGGATGAATACCAAAGTATATGGGATAGCTACACTGAACTTGAAAGATATGACATCAAAGAATCCAATATTACAGAGGTGATTTTGGGTGGCAAATAAGAAGCATAATGCAACGCAAGTAAAAATAAAGTTATTATGTAAAATCCATACGATAAAAATAAGATGAAAGAAAATAGTTTTTATGAAGGGAATTATAGTTTTATTAACAGGAATTATTTTTTTATTGTTGAATTCTTTATATGCATATAAATATAGAAAAAATAATGAAAAATCTATAGTCTGCGATTATATGTATCAATTAGACAAGCGCAAGTATACTTATTATATTTACATGTTTATTGTAGCTGTTATGCTAATGCTTTTTTTAGCATTCAAATCAGCTTTGCAAGTAGTTATTAAGGAAGGGGTTGGAGCCGCTCTTACCAAAAGTGGTTTTTTTGATGTTTTCACTATTCTGCTTGCTGGGGTTGTTTCAAAAAAAATATCAGAAAAATTTATCAAGCCAATAAACAAAAAATTTGGAAATGAGAATACATATATTTTTGATTCATTTGCCCGTGACTTTGCTTATATTAATGCTTGTTTATTGTTAAGTACTGCAGGCCTATTGGGTAAAATCGAAATTAATTCTTTAGAGGATTCCTATTATCTATGTTTTACTGCACTTACACTTGGTTTAAGTAATTTCATAGATTTTGATACAGATAGCAATTTTTTATCTAAGTTATTAGAAGCGTTCATAAAACTGCCAATTTTAATATGTTTTCATTTTATCTTTCTATTAACTTTATGGATGAGTAGTTTAGGCACCTATGCTGGAGTGCCAAGGTATTTATTACCTAAATTATTGGGGATGACATTAGGCGGAATTATGTTTATATTAATCCAGCTATATACTGAACGTATAAAAATTGCCGATGAAGTGGTTAAATGGTCGTATATAAATCTTCTTGATCAAGTTAAAACCATTGAAGATTTGGAACGATGCCTATATGATCCTGATTTAGAAGAGGTACGTAATAGCGAAATGTTTGAAACACTATTTGATCAGGCTATTGATAGAATTTTAAATACTGATGAAAGAACAGAATAATGGCAGGTTCCCACGAAACCTGCCATTTGTATATGTTAATTAAATTAGGTGGCTATATAAACTGCAATTTAGAGAGCAAGCCACAATCCATATATAGAACAAAGTGATCATTGAGAAACAGATTTGAACTTCGTTTAATGTTTAATAGTTGAAAGGTTTTTCAACCTCTGCTAATTTGCATAATACTGAGTTAGTAGATTTCATTTTAATTAACAACCTACACAAATGCACAGAAAACTCTCTGTGCATTTAGTTTGCATAAATATTCTGCTTTTGCATAGCAGAAAACAGCGCAATTAGTTTTTCTACAGTCAACATCGCCCCAATTATAGGGCGACTGATTTATTTATAAAGGTGGTGATTCCTATGTTATTTAAAAAGATCCGTAAGGTTCTGCATAGCCAACGTGGTGAAGCTAATTATTTTAGTTCCGTCGTTTTTATATTTATTGCGGTATTATTACTGGCATTTATTATTGACCTCTTTTCCATAATCTCGGCCAAACAGCAACTTGACCACTGTGCTGATCAGATGGTAAAGCAGATCCAACTGTCCGGTGGAGTCAATAGTGACACAGATACACTATTTCAATACCTTTGTTCGCAAATTCAGGGGGCAGAGAATATCACATACTCCATTGACTCTACCTACAAATCACCCACACCTTCCGGAATGCATTATGGGATTCAGCTGGGTACACCATTTTTTATCATGATTGAAGGGCAGGCCAAACTCGGAGGCTTCTGGAACTTTAAATTAGTCCGTATTACCATCGTTGCCCGTGGTTCCGGTGTGAGCGAACATTATTGGAAGTGAGGTGTCTGTGAACATGATTCTACGAATGAAATACTCCCTTCGCAATGAGCGAGGTGAAATTGCTATTTATGGCTGTTTTTTTGTTGTTGGCGTTATTATGCTGATATCATTCCTGCTATTGTACGCTTCCATACAAATTAATTGCATTAACATCCGCAATGGTGCTAAAATGGAACTGAACAATTTAAGTGCCCACATCTATGCTGATACATATCGCTCCCAACGAGAAACAAACTTTAGCGAATACTTATGTACACTTTATGCCAGCAATGCTTATACGGCAATGTTAGAAAATACCGTATGTGATGGTTTGGCTTCCAAAATTGCTCTTGACACAGAAGAATATCAGATTAAAAATATTCATCTGGAATTTAATGTAATTGGCGACCGGATAGAATATATTTTTTACTGTGATGTGGAATTTTTCATCACCATGTTTGATAAATCATATCCTGCCATTTCAAGGCGGATTGAGTTGACTGGCTATCACAACACAAAATTTTAAGGCACATGTTGAAAAGGGAGCCAACAAAAGCGTATAAGATAACAAAATCTATAAAGGAGACGATTATTATGAAAAAAATGTTTCAATCCAAAGGCTTTACTGCCATTATATTGGCTATTCTTTGTGTCATTATCATAATTTTATGCCTAATGATCAGACAAAATAAATCCAGTGAATTTGTAGCAGAAGAATCCACCCCTACAAGCAACATTGCTGACATCACCACGGCTGCCTCTTCCGAGAATACCACAGCAGCAACAACTGTTGCTGAAAGTAGCGGTGCAGATGCTTATCAGCCTGCTCCGACAAGCGAAAGTAAACGCAATGAAGACTATCCAAAAATAATATCAGAAACAGATAAAGAAGTGAGTATCAACTTTACTTCTACAACGAAAGCAACAGAAACTACACCGCCGGCTCCGGAAGGGAAAACCATTATTGAAGATCCCGCCCCCGATCACCCAGTAAATCCCACCCCAGAAGAAACTGTTTCCCCGACCGAAGTTCCAGCAAGCGCAGCTCCCGAGGCAGGTTCTACCAATGAAAACGGTGCTATATATGATCCGGTTTTTGGTTGGGTAAAACCTGTTGCAGTAGAGCAGTCTTTGGTTGACAGCGAGGGAGATCCCAATAAAATGGTTGGAAATATGGGAGAATAAAATCAAAAAGAGTAATTGCAAAAAGATGAATGTCATTTTGGCAACCATCAAACTGTAGATTAAATTGACTTGCATATATTAGCACTGTATATTAAAGGAACCAAGAATAAATATACAGTGCTATATTTTTAGGTTTAAGTTTGATATAATTAAGAAAATAGGAATTTGGATGAAGGGAATAAATATGGTTTTGTTAAGCGTTCTTCATGGTCTTTCTTTTTCGGGAGGAGAAAAGATGTTATTGGAAGAGGGGTATATCGAAGAAGAAACTATTGAGGTAGATGACGATTCGTGCGACAAACTATTCTTGTATCCATATACGTTGTTTTCTGATGGAAAGTTGATAGATAGAATTTATCATGCAGAATATTGTAATAGGGATGCGTGCGGTGATTTCGAGGATTTCAAAGTGATGTGGAGACGGTGATATAGCTAGGTGTATATAAATACATTCAGTGAAATTTATAGATACTTATTGAGGAGGTTGTAAGATGGATTTTTTTTCAAATCAAGACTGTCAGCAATATTTCGCCATTTTAAAAAATAAAATGAAAGATGAAGTTGCTTCAATGAGCGATAAGGAAATCACTACTTGTGATTTTGAAGAATGGAAACAATATCTTCATTCTAAATATGAAATTGAAACAATTATACTTTTTGAAGATAATATTATTCAGTCTTTGAGTGAGCAAAAGGTAAAACGAGATAACCATTTTTATCGACAGTTACCACTGGAGAAAGAGTATTATTACATTGACGGTTATTGTATCTCGTTCCGTATTTACTATAATGGAAATCCCGACTTGTTTCAGTTGCGACCGAGTAGATATATCATGACTAGATTCTCGCCTACTTATTTTTCAGAACCACGGGGTAAAGAATGTGGTTATTTCACATTAGAATTAGTATATACAAAGCAGGAACTTGAAGGAAAATCTGACTTGCAGGGATTTGCGAAACAACAGTTTGAGAATGAGTTTAAAAGCTATAGGGAGATGGTTCAGTATGTGAATGCAGAAGTAAATACATTTAATACATCTTTAAAAAATCTTGCTGAACAGTTACTGACTAACCGTAAAGAAAAGGCATCGGCATTTGCTTCATTGAGCCAAAAACTTGAAATTCCTATGGAATTAAATTCTAACGCTCCTAACGTAAAGCCAATTCCCTTGACGAGAGTTAACCGAATGCCGCCTGAAAAACCGCATTCTAAACCTTTGCCTATGGAGTACTCCATAACGGATAAACATTTTGAGAACATCAATAATATAATTGCTATGAATGGTACGACTATGGAGAAGACAGCTCGTACTTATTATCGAAACAATGAAGAAGAACTGCGTGACCATTTACTAGCCACTCTCAATACTCATTATGATAATGCAACTGGAGAAACTTTCAGGAAGATAGGAAAAACGGATATACTCATAGAGTTTGAGCATAAAGCAGCTTTTATTGGAGAGTGCAAGATTTGGTACGGTATTAAACTATTTTCTGAAGCCATTCAACAGTTACTTAATTATTCGACTTGGAAAGATACGAAGGTATCGCTTGTTATTTTTAATAAAGAAAACAAGTCATTTCGGGGAATAATAGATGCTGTTGAAAAGTGGGTAAGAGAGAAAACAAAATCGTTTAACAGATTGCAGCAGAATATTTGGAATTGTAAATATTATCGAACCGAAATGCAGATTGAAATCGATTTAAATATATCTGTATTTGATTTGTATGTTGATGAAACACAGTTTCAAGATAGTCGTCACAAATAAACTTTATTAGATCACCTTTAAAAATCGACAAATTCCAGTTTACTAATTTGGTGAATATCAGTTTAGATCTGCAGCATGAATTGGTAACAAGCCTAATTGAATATCCAATTTTAAAAAAGAGGAGCGGAATAATATGAGCTGGGAAACTATGTATGATAGATTAGAACAATCTCGTTGTGCATGTGGCAAAGGTGTTGTTATTCGACATAGCTATATGAAGATGGATGACTGGAATCGAAGTGAAAGTGGTTACTATGGTGAAAAAATTCAATGTGATAATTGCCATGAGAATTATCATATTGAACATAATATGACACATTATCCTTGTTTCCCATGGAAAAGTGATGGTGTTAGCGATATACCATATCTGGTTCCTAATGGTATGACATTAAAACATGATATGTTACAAAAAAAATTCAACTTCAGTTTAGAAGAACGCATTGTATCATCTTTTGAAAAAGATAATTTGCAAAAGGTACTCGACGATATGATAGCAAGCAAATATAGTACCCAGCTTAAATTAGTGGATAGTAAGAGCATCGTTGATTTATACTATCAAAGATATCTTAAACGTAGTTTACCCAAAATTATTACATTTTTGCAAGAGTGTGCTTATAATTACGATTCTTATGAATGGACTTGTGAAAAAATGAAAAAATATAAGGCTCAGGAACAACAGCGAATAGAAACTAATCACCAAATTATTAAAGATACTATATCTCAATCATATAGGTTGGATTTTGTAGAGGCATTATGATATGAATAATAAATCATACAATATCGTTCAATCTAATAATTATTCGTATCAAAAATACACAGAAAAGATAATGAAGTTTCTTTCTTATGATAATCGAGAATTAAATTATCAAAATTCCGTAATTAAACCATTGTTAGAGCAATTGTATGTAAATCGACCTTCGATTAGTGTTGTAGATGTATCAACACAATATAAAAATTGGAACAATCGAAGTTGGCACGATCGTTTAAAATATGCAGTTCAACACACACCGGACATTTTGGTAGCCACTAATTGGAATATTCGTAATAAAGGTAAGGGTGATATAGAATATTTATTGCTTATTGAAGTAAAAAGCCCTACCGCATCAGATAGAAAACATGCGGTGGCAGAAGTTGAAGAATATTTGACGCTTGTGTCTAATGTGATTCTGACAGATGGTATCACTTGGGAGTTTTATAACAGAGATAAAAATAACGAAATAGAATTTTTTTATTTAGAAAAGAATTGTAAAAGGGTTTGTGAACAAAAAAACATTATGAATATGCAATGGAAAACATCTGTTAAAATACTTTCAGATTTTCTCGTGAATGAATTGAATTTTCCACCAGTAACAAATGGTGATTCACCCGACGAATGGACAAAATTATGCGATAAACTGAAAGTTATAGGTAAGCGTCAAATAATCTGTGTCTATTATTGAGTTCATACCTCTGTTAGAATTAAGAAAACTATTCTAATGGAGGTATTTTCTTATGGATAAATCATCTTACGAAATTCGAATCAGGCACTG
>Ga0153946_1000295_pt1 | contig 21228 bp, 28 predicted proteins | sample TSNJ030MetaG_FD_104751 | JGI IMG/M metagenome (GOLD analysis project Ga0153946, IMG submission 104751) | Attine ant fungus gardens microbial communities from New Jersey, USA - TSNJ030 MetaG | ecosystem: Host-associated > Fungi > Mycelium > Unclassified | place: USA: New Jersey, Wharton State... | reverse complement strand
TGCTACCTGTATATCAGAATTCATTTCTAAATTGCGCCAGAAATCATATTTTTTAGCAGCAAAATCCCAGTAAAAATATTTTTTATTCATATTGATTGCTTCTTTTCTATATTTATTATACGAACCAATGGTTCAATTATATTTTGACTTATTCTTCTGCTATTCTTTTAACTTTTTTTCTGATATCGCTATTTATTCTATTATTTTCAATCTTTTTCAATATAAATTTTTGAAGTATAGGATCTAAATCATCTATTTGGATTATCTTTGATTCAAAATTATTTTCTTGTATAAAATCAAGAAAAGTTTGTAATTGTAAAACAGATATAGTTTCAATATTTTCAAAATTAAAACAAGCAAATATTCTTTCATAATAATCTTCAATTTTTGTAGAAGTTGTTTGTATTTGAGACGCTTCTTCAAATTGTGATGCTAATTGATAAAGTTTCATAGCTTTACTATCTGGTGAAATTGTTGTATCTGATGTTATTTGTTTTATTTCAGCAAATATAGATTCAATCGTTTTATTTTCTTTTATAGAAGTAGAACTATTAAAAGAAATGTTGAAACCTCGTTCATTTCCAAATTTTCCAAATAATATTTCAGAAATTTTATTAACAATCGCTGGATAATCATAATAATCGTAAGAAACCGTACTTATTTCTGGTTTATCATCATCACCATATCCTGTATCGTGATACTCTCTTTGCGTTATATTAATACTGACATTTCTATAATGTTCATCATTTCTGTAATGTGGCAAACTATATCCTGTACGAGGTTTATTTCTAATATTTTCTATTTTGCTACAATTTAAAATAATTTCATTTTTTAAATCTAATAATGCTTCATTATCTACATTAATTTCTAATTTAAAAATATCATCCCCAATTCTTAAAAATACATTCTTTTTGTTCATATATAAAACTCCTCTCTTGACTGCATCTATTCTAAATTATTTAATTTATTATCTATTTGGTATCCCAGAAGTGACTCGAACACTCAACCTAATGCTCCGGAGGCATTCGCTCTATCCTTTGAGCTACTGGGATATGACATAATTATATCAGATTTAGTGATGAAAAAAAACCTGAAATTCAGGTTTTAAAATAAATTGATAATATCTTGGAATGTAATGTAAATCATTAAAATCAAGAGTAAGATAAAGCCAACTGTATGGAATTTGTTTTCTAAATTTGAATCAATTGGTTTTTTTCTTATTTTCTCGATGATTAAGAAGACGATTCTACCGCCATCAAAGGCCGGGAATGGTAAGATATTAATAAAACCAACATTAATACTTAAGAAAGCCAATATATACGCTATCTGGGCAACGCCATAAGACATTCCTTGTTCTACTACTTTATACATTCCAACTGGTCCAGATAAAGATTTTATAGATAGTTTTCCTGTAAATAGCCCAGAAATTGTTAGTCTCATACTATCAATTATTGATCCGAATTTTTGGAAAGAATATTTTATACTAGTAAGCATTCCTGTTTCTTCTGGTTGCTTGATTCCAAAACCAAAGACGTAACGTTCTTGTTCTTCATTATAATCTGGATTTACAGTAATTTCTTTTGTTTCTCCATTTGCTTTTTTTACTTCAAATTTATAAGTATTATCCGCGTTTTTATAGTAAAGATAGATTTGTCCAGCATCCCAGCTTCCGACCTTTTTACCATTGATTTTAGAAATAGTATCGCCAGTTTCCAATCCTGCTTTTTCAGCTGCTGAATTTTCTACTATTTCTCCTATTTCTGGTTTAATAGCAGTTGGTCCATTTATTAAGCTCAAAAAGAATAAAACGATAATTGCTAATATAAAATTATTAATAACTCCAGCTACTAAAATAATAACTCTTTGAATCCAAGGTTTATTACACATAAACTTTTCTGCAGGGATTTTATTATCATCTTCATAAACTTCCCCAGCCATTTGTACAAATCCACCTATTGGGAATACTCTTAAATTATAATCGATTCCGTCTTTACCTTTGATTGATTTGAAAATAGGTCCCATTCCAATTGAAAATTCATATATGTGAACTCCAAATTTCTTTGCCCAATAAAAATGTCCTAACTCATGAACAAGAATAATAATTCCTAAAATAAATATTAATACTAAGATTGTTAAAAACCACATATTGTTGCCTCCTTATATTTGTGAAAAAAAGATGATTGCTGTTGCTATTACTATAATTAAACTATCAATTCGATCTAATATTCCCCCATGACCTGGGATAATGCTTGAAAAATCTTTAATATTATTTTCACGTTTTATTCTACTGAAAATCAAATCTCCCATTTGCCCTAAAATAGACAAAATAAGTGTTATTAATATTATTTGCCAACTAACTACAGAAGATACCATAAAATAGTAAATCGCATTACTAATTATAACTGCAAGTAAGCTTCCACCAAAACATCCTTCCCAAGATTTATTGGGACTAATTTTACTTAATTTATGTTTTCCAAATGCTTTACCAATAAATAAAGCAAAACTATCGGTTACAATTGGAATAGAAATGATATAGATAAATTTTTCTAGACTAAATTTTCGAATTAAAATTGCTCCATTCATAGATAATCCAAGAATAATAATTGCACCAATCATAAAGATTGCATCTTTTGTTTCGTATTTCTTACTAAAAATACAAGGAATCAGCATAGCAATAATGCTCAAAGCAATTCCTCGATAACTTAAGCCATACATAATTGAATAGCCTTCATAATCGGAAAAAATTAGTAATAAGAGACAGATTACTGCTAGTAGAAAGACTATTTCGGGAATTTTATTATGACTTAATTTCAAATCGGTTAATTCCCTTAATGCTATAATACTTATAACTCCAACAAAGATTGAAAAGTATGAACCTCCAAAATAAATCACTGGTATTGCAATCGCAAACATCAAAATTGCACTCAATATTTTTTTTACCAAGATATTACACCTTCCTTTATAATTCTATTAAAAGTATACACTTTATAGAATTATTTAGCAATCAAAACAAAAAAAATTAGACATTTTATTATCTAAAATTCTTTGATTATAAAATATTTTAATCTTCAAAAAAAAGACCGAATGGTCTTTTGTTATAAATAATTTAAAATTATTTAACTGCTTCTTTAAGTTTGCTACCAGCTTTAAAAGATGGAACTTTTTTAGCAGGAATTTTGATTGCTTCTTTAGTAGCAGGATTAATTCCTTCACGAGCAGCTCTTTCTTTAACTGCAAATTTTCCGAAACCAACGATAGTAACGTCACCGTCTTCTACCATACCTTTTTCGATTCCTTTGAATACACCATCAACAGCTTTTGCAGCGTCTTTTTTAGATAATTCTGTAAATTCTGCAACGAATTCTACTAATTCAATTTTTGTCATTTTTGACTACCTCCAATTTTCTATGATAAAGGCATATTACCCTTACATCTTAAGGTTAGCATACTCAAGAATTAAAAAGCAAGAAAAATATTAAAATTTAGCTTAAAATCTGCCTATATGACATTTTTTTCGAAATTATTTGACCCTTTGTTGACAATATTTAACTTATTTTTTACTCTTATATTTTTATTTCATTCTTGAATACAAAAGAAAATGAGAGCTTAATAAGGCATTTAAAAAGAGGTTTTTTTCCTCTTTATATAACAATTGTAATTAAGTTGTTTGAACCTTTGTTTACAATCTTAGTTACTGTCTGACTTAATTTATAACGCATATTTTCTGGCATAATAGATAGTTTTGCTTGAATTCCTTCTTTGACAATCTCATCAATTGAACGTCCAAATATTTCACTTTTCCAGATACTTGATGGATCATTTTCATAGTCTTTCATTAAATAATTAATTAATTCTTTACTTTGAAGTTCGGTTCCGATGATTGGTTCAAAGGTACTTACAACATCTACTTTCATTAAATGAATACTAGATGCAACTGCTTTTAATTTCACGCCATACCGTGATCCTTGTTTAACGATTTCCGGCGTTTCTAGGCGCATATCTTTAAGTCCTGGATAAACAATACCATATCCGGTGTTTTTAGCCATTTTAATTGCTTGTTTTATACTATCAAGTTCTTCACGTCCATCACTGTAACTTGCAAATATTTTAATTAAACCAGCTTTGGTAGTGATAGCTTCACCCATCATTTGTTTTAGAATGCTTTGATACAATTCATCGCTACTATCTAATGTTACGGTAACCGTGCCACTAGCACTGTCTAATTCACTGATAAAAGCTTTATGAATGAATTCACTTTCTGTAAAATGATTTAGAATATCTTCAACATCTCTTACTTTATTAACACTAGTGATACTTTCTCTTATTTTATCTAAATAATGACTTTTAATTTCATTTAATTTTGGTAAAACATGAACCCACTCAGGAATATTTACTTTAATATCCATGATTGGGAATTCATATAAAGTTTGTTTTAAGATTTCTACAATTTCAGGTTCTTTCATATCTTCAATACTAATTGCTAAAACTGGTACATCATAAGCTGCATTTAAATTTTTAGAAAGTTCTTGAGTATCACGGCTATTAGGTTTTGAACTATTTAAAATAACAATAAATGGTTTACCAATACTTTTTAATTCAGTAACTACTTTTTCTTCTGCTTCGATATAATCTTCACGTTTCAAATCTCCAAATGATCCATCAGTTGTAACAACTATTCCAATTGTAGAATGATCTTTAATTACTTTTTCAGTTCCAATTTCGGCTGCTTCAATAAAAGGTACTGAATCTTCAAACCAAGGAGTTTTAACCATTCTTGGATTCCCATCCGCATCTTCATACCCATTTGAATTCGGAATAACATAACCAACACAGTCAATTAATTTAATATTGGCATTAAAGTCTCCTACTGCAATCTTAGCTCCACTTGATGGAACAAATTTTGGTTCTGTTGTCATGATTGTTTTTCCTTGAGCACTTTGAGGTATTTCGTCTAAACATCTTTTTTTCTCGATTTCATCTTCAATATTAGGAACAACTAAGTTTTCTATAAAGCGTTTGATGAATGTACTTTTTCCTGTTCTAACAGCTCCTACTACACCTAGATAGATTTCTCCGTTTCCCCTTTTTGCAATTGATTCAATGATTTCTTTTTTTTCCATTTTAATATATTCCCCGCTTTCATCTATTAAAAGATTATGTCGATTAGAAAATTATTAGAACAAAAAAGAGAAATTTATTTTTTCTCGTTTAATCATTTTTTAATATTCTTTCTTTTTGTTCTTCTGAATCTCCTAAATTTGAATAAAAAGAATTTAATAGTTCAATTAATTTTCTTTTTTGAATTGGCAAATAAAAAGGATCCTCCGTAATAATTTGTTTAAAGTTATTTTCATCCCATCCAATTTTTTCTAAAAAATCAAATAGACTTGAATCACATTTTTTTTGTTGTTCTTTTAAAGTGACTAAATTATATACTTGTATCTGTCTTATTCTTAAATGTTCTCGAGATTTTTCTCCTAATTTCTTAGCAAACTCAGGTTTAAAATTTTCAACTACTGATATAAAATCCATAATATTTTTGGCAGAATAATTTTGGTTCAATAATATTTCTTCGAACTGATTTTTCAAGACGTAATTAAATAAATCTAAAATAGTTAATTCTTCTAATGAAATGTCAACTTTTTTAATACATACTTCACTATAGTCTTCGTATAATTTTGTAAATAAATTGTTGGAGGTTATAAAATAATATTCAATTTTTTCATATTGAGTTAATTTATCCGTTTCTAATTTATTATATTGGATTGCTGGCTTGCCATTAATATTGTGATATGGCTTAATGTAAAGAGGATATTCTTTTTTCGATTTAGAAGAAATTTTTACTAATTTACCATGATATGGATCTATTTTATTTAAATATTGATTTATAATAATCGAATTTTTTCTATAATGAGCCGTTCTATAATAAAGTTGTTGTAATTCTTCTAAAGAATAAAAATCGTCGATTAGATTGTTTTTTATTAAAGTCTCTATAAATACTATTCCATAACGAACAGGATTATTATCTAAAATAAAAAGTTTTAACTCTTCTTTGATTAAATATAACTTCGGTAATTCCTTTATTAACAAATCCGGATTATAAGCTAATGTCATTAAACTAATAGCTGTATTATTAGCAAATAATCCATTTAAGTAATCATTTTTCAATTCGTCCTTTATTTCAATTCCATAGTTATACGAAGAATAACTAAATATCTTTTTCATTATAATTGGATTAAGTTTCATTTCTAATGACAATAAATGATATAAAAGTTTTGGATTCAATCTATTATTTACGGATATAATTGGTTGAAGCTCTGATTTAGCCGATTTTTGTTGATATGCAAATAATAATAAAGCAAAGGAACTTGCTTCAGCAGTATATACACAATATTCATATTCTTCATCTGCTGAAGTCTTAAATTTCATTATTCTAGCAATAAAAAAGTAAAAAGAATAATATGGCATTTGATTGGGATATCCTAACCGATATAATTGGAATTTTATCTCTTCATTAGATAAAAAGTAAAATTCACCTAAACTTGTTTTTAATATCAAATAATTTTCATTTTCACTTATCTCAAATAAAGTTATTTCTTCTTGTTTAAATTTCTCAATTAAATTCAATCTAATCCCCCCCTCAAAAGATTAGATTATTCTATCATAAATCTACTCATAAAACAAATTATCTGGCTTCAAATTAAAGATCGCAGAAATATTTTTGGCCATTTCATAGTACAATCTTCTTTTCTTGTTTTCAAGTTGCCAATAATAGCATTTACTAATACCCAATTGTTGTGCCATAAACTCATATGAGTAGTTATATTCTTCTCTTATTTTTCTTAATTTTTCAAATTTCATTATTTTTTCCTCCATTTATATTCATATATTATCATAATAACCCACAGTTTTCTATTTTTTTTTATTTCTTTTGCGAAAATCAGGCTGGGTGATTCATTATGACTTTTGAAAAATTAAAATATTTAAGAGAATCTGAGGCAATGACTCAAGAAGAAATTGCTGATATTTTACAGGTTGAACGCAGTACATATGCTTGTTGGGAATGTTCCAAAAATATTATTCCTTTAAGAAAATTAAATTTATTTGCTAATCACTTTCATGTTTCCCTAGACTATTTAATAGGATTAAAACCAAAAGAATTTATTCCGAATTTTATTGATGTCAATGTAAGTTTAAGTGCAAAAAATTTAAAACAATTTCGAATAAATTCTAAATTAAGTCAAGCTAAACTAGCAAAAACAATTAGAAGCAGTCAAGCAAATATTCATCGATATGAATCAGGAAAAGCACTTATAACTACCGATTATGCTATTTCTTTGGCTAAGAAGTATAATTATTCTTTAGATAAATTAGCTGGAAGAAAATAAAAAAATAGCGCTTAGCTATTCTTTTCAAACATATTTTCAATTTTACCGGTTGGAACCTCATCATTAACAATAGTATTTATTATTTTTTCTTCTCTTTCTTTGGAAATTTCCTTTCCAGTTATTCTACTAAGACTCCCGATGATATCTTTTAATACATCTGGATCTTTCATATTCCCTTCATTTAATTTACCTGCTAATGATATTAAAGTATCTTTGTCAACATTGGTTTTCTTTTTGATCTTATCGAAAAACGAATCACTTAATTGCATTAAATTACCTCCTACCATAATATATGATAGTTGGGCAATTTGTTTAATCAAAAAAGATATCATCTGGTTTTAAATTAAAAACCGCGGCTATCTTCTTCGCTAAATCATAATATAGTCTTCTGTTGTTGTGTTCAATTTGCCAATAATATGCTTTGCATATACCAACTTTATCAGCCATTATCTGATATGTGTATCCATTCTTTTTTCTTAAATCTTCTAACTTCAAATTTTTATTTTTCATACTGCACCTACTACAATCATATAAGAAAATTTGCCATTTGTCAATTTTGTGTAGAAATTAATAGGTGGACTTCAAATAAATTAACCACTAATATAGTACATGTTGGAGGAAAGGTCTTAATATTATGAAAAATATCAAGAAAGTTGTCGGTAATAATTTAAAATATTATCGCTTCCAAAGTGGATTGAGCCAGGAAAAATTTTATGAAAAATTTGGACTTAACCCAAAGTATATGGCTTGTGTGGAACGTGGAGAAATAAACGTGTCCATAGAATTCTTAAATAACCTTTCAGCAGTATTAGAGGTAGAGATTACGGATTTCTTCAATGAAAGCGAAAGCCGAATCGTCGAATCAAAAAGAATCGATTCCAAGAAAAGACAAGAAGTTTAATTCTTGTTTTTTTATGGAATTATATAAATTTCAAAGCCTTAATTATTAGAATACTGGTCTAATTTTTTAATATTGCTTTCAAAATAAAGTTTGTTTATTAAAAAAATAATTCACAAAAAAATAAGATTAAATAATCTTATTGTGTTAATTCAATTTTACCACTAGTTGTTTTGACATTTAATTTGTAATATGGATCTGTTCCAAGCACTGTTCCATTATATGGATATTCAATATTACCACTGACACTACTTGCTTCCATTCGACAATTGACGTCTGAGGAGAAATGAACTTTTATTTTTCCAGATACACTTTTTAGACTACTATCATTTAAAATAGTAAATTGATTGATTTCAATTTTACCTGAAGTAGTACTAGCATTTAATTTACCTACAACTTGATTCATGACAATACGACCAGATACAGAACTAGCATTAACATCGCCAACCACGGCTTCTACTTCGATTTTACCACTAGTTGTTTTTAATTCAATATTTTTTGTTTGTAGTTGAGAAGAAATAATATCGCCTGATACTGATTTAAAATTCATCTGATCAGATACAATTTCATCATAGAAATGAATTTTACCACTTGTACTTTTGACTTCTGCAGTATTCCATTGGTAGTAATCATAAACGTCAATTGATCCTGATACGGTTTTAATGACCATATCTCCGTCATAAGATGCTGGTAAATAAATTTCGAATTTGGAAAAATCAAAACCAAAACTAAACCATTGCGTTCTTTCATATTCAACAATTTCTAATGATTTACCACTTTGTTTTGAATCAAAAAGATTATTTTTACGACTTTGATTAGAATATTGAATTACTTTTAATTTATCATTATCAGAATATTTAATTTCTACATCTCCAGCTACGAAGTTTAAAGTTAATCTACTGATATCTGTTAAATCAAATTCTTGTTCCTTTACTATTTCTGTTGATCCACCAAATCCAAACCAACTTGAGTTTCTTGTACTCATAACTAATACTCCTATCAATCCAACTAAGATTACAACTAAAATTGCTACTAGTCCGTAGCGTAATCCATCATTTTTCATTTTTACCTCCAAAGAATAACAACTCAACAATATTTTGAATCACAACTCCTATTAAGAAGATAATCCAAGAGATATGCCAATTTTGAAAGTTTAAACTTATGATGAAATATAAAGCAACAATGGATAACCAAATAATACTATTAATACTTTCTTTAATTGCTTTGTTTTTGTTTTTTTCACTTTTCCATTCTTTAAATTCTTCCACCATTGTTGAATCAATTTTTTCATATTTTGGTTGTGACATGAAATGGTAGATTAATAAACAAGTTGCAACTCCTGCTATTGAAAAGAATGCTGACATACTGACAAAATCTGGTAAGCCAAGTTCTTCGGTAATAATAATACAAATCAAACTAACTATGTACATTGCTACACTTATGGATACAATAAAAGCTGTTTTTTTCTTTCGAGCTAATTGATCCACCGTAATCATTTTAGTAGGTTCATCATGTTCTAAATCTTCGATTAATTCATCAATATTGCCAATACTAGCGACAACTTCCTTAAAAGCTTCCCTTTCTGTTTTGCCATCATTAATTAAATCATCATATTTTTCTTCTAAATTATAAATAATCTCTTCTTTTAATTCTCTTACTTTTCTGTTTTTCGGTGCATCCTCAAACAATTCATTTACATAATTTCTAATTTTTTCCATAACAATCTTTAAATTAATTTATCAATTAATTTCTTTGTTACCTCCCAATCCTCTTTGTTTTTTTTCAATTCTTTTTTTCCGCTTTCAGTTATTTTATAATACTTTCTTCGAGCTCCAGTTGTTTCATCTCCCCAATAAGATGAAATCAAATTGTTCTCTTCCAATCGTTTGAAGGCTGTGTATAAAGTTGCTTCCTTGAGTTCGAACTGATTTTCTGTTTTACCTTTAATCGTTTTGTTTATTTCATAACCATAACTATCTTTTTCTAATAAATGACTTAGAATAATGGTATCAGTATGGCCTCTAATGATATCTGACGTTATACTCAAACATATCCCTCCTTCGATATACATATTATCATTATATACCTCGCCTGTCAAGGTATATTTTTATTATATGTTTTATTGTGTTTTTTATGTAGAAAAAAACACCATTTTGGTGTTAATTTCTAATTATTTTTTTTATATTTTCTATTACATCATTTAATTTAATACTATTAGAAGCTTTAAACAAAACAATATCACCTTCTTGTTGATCACTAAGTAATAACTGTCCAATTTCTTCTTTAGTTAAATGTTTTATTTTATTTGAATTCATGCCACTTGCAATTGCACTATTAACAACATGAATTGAGGCTTCTCCCGTTGTATAAAGAAGATCAATCTTATTTTCGACAACTAATTCACCAATTTGTTCATGAATTTCTTGAGAAAAATTATCTAGTTCTAAAATATCGCCTAAAACAGCTATTTTTCTTTTTCCCTCATATTTACTTAAGTAATCTAAGGCACTTTGCATAGCTTCTAGATTTGCATTGTAAGTATCATTAATAATTATCATTTGCCCAACGGTTTCAATTTTCATGCGATTTCCAACTTGTTTAAATTTTTTAATCCCTGTTTGAATTTCCTTGATTGTTAATCCTAACTCACGACCTACTAAATAAGCTGCTTGACTATTATAAACGAAAGCATCTCCCATAATTGGCACTTCTATTTTATTGCCTTCTAATTTATAACTAGTTTGATTATTAAAATTTATAATATTTGTGGCTTGAAAATCGGATTGATTATGAATTGAGAATCTCAAAATATGATCAACTTTAAATTCATTATAATCTTTTAATAAAGGATAATCATTATTTATAATAATAGTTCCAGTTTGCTCCATACCATCCATAATTTCCATCTTAGCTTTTAGGATATTCTCTTTGGAACCCAAATTTCCAATATGAGCTGTTCCAACATTAGTGATTACTGCAATGGTCGGTTTGGCAATTTCAGATAATAATGATATTTCTTTTAAATGATTCATGCCCATTTCTAAGACGATTACTTCTTCATCTTTCAAATTCAACATTGTAAAGGGAAGACCAATATCGTTGTTATTATTTCCTTGTGTCTTTAATACCTTATATTTTTGTTCTAACACACTTGAAATCATTTCTTTTGTGCTGGTTTTACCAACACTTCCAGTCACAGCAACAATTGGAAGATTAATCTGACTGCGAATATATTGCGCTAAAGTTTGCATACATTTTACGGTATCTTCTACTAAAATAATCGTACAGTCATTGTATTTGTTTACATCTAAAGTTTCATCTATACGATCTAAAATCCAGATGTTTGATCCTTTTTGATAGACTTGGTCAAAGAATTTGTTTCCATCAAAGTTTTCTCCTTTAATTGCAATATAAACATCTTCTTTATTAATAGTTCTAGAATCCTTAGAAAAATTATTTAGAACGAGATCTTCGTTTCCTTGAATTAATTTAGCTTTACAAACTTCTAGAATATCTTTTACTTTTAAAATCATCATTATCACTCTCTTTATAGTATAGGCAATTTACCTAATTTAAGTTCCTATTTATTGTATCATATAATAAAAATTTATAGAAGATATATGGGCTTGCTTGAGTCTGTAGTATTACGCGTGGTACTATAGAATTCGAAAAAATATTCGATTTTATCTTCAGCAAACGTTATTAGGTATTTTCTTTTATCCGCTTATTAAAATTTCTAATTCCATCCAATTATTAACTCTTGTAATATATGTTAAAATGATTAGCAACTAGAGAAAATAAAAGACATCTAATGTCGTTTTCCTCATCTAAATATAATATCATTTATTATTCTCTTTAAATCCAATTGCTAATTTTCGTTTTTCTTCTTTTTCCAATTCCTTTAAACTCTTTTTTGGAGTTGGCAAATTTTCTGGCATAGTTCCGCCAAGTTCTTCAATTGTTTTTCTTACTTTTCTTCCTACTTGATAATGAACTTTTTTTGCATTATCTTCTCCTTGTATTTCTTCATTCTCAATTTTTTGTTTAGTTTGAGAAATCCTAAAAATATTAGCTGCCAATTCATCACTTCCCATATTATCTATAATTCTTCTCTATAACGAAGTTTCTTTCTCTTAGCAATATCATCAGCTCTTTCACCATTATATAAACCTCGATAACTAGCATTGTGAAATTGATCAAAATTTTTAACTCCTGCTTTTTTAGCTACTTGATTTAACTGATAATTTCCTTTTTTAGTAATATTTCGATTATAAAATCTTTTTTCTATTTCAGATAATTCAGTATATTCTTGTTCAGTTAGTTCTTGCTTTCTAGTTTGAATAGCGAAATATTTTTGACCTGATGCGATTACTTTTTTTCTTGGATCACCATTTTGAACTATCAAATAACAAATATATCGAGATAATTTATAATCTTTTATAAATTCTTCTTTTCCTTTACCAGTTTTTATTGGCTTGTTGACATCAACAACCCAAAATTCCTCAGTATCCGAACTATTTTCAGCAGAAATTATAGCTTTATTTATAACTTTTTCAAAATTACGCCATTCAGTATATTCCAAAGCTATTTGAAGTTCTCTAGCCTCCCAATATTTATTTTATATTAGTAATGCAAAAAGTAAATCTTTCGTTGAAACTTATTTTTCAATAGATTTTAAATATCTTTCTAGATACTCCCAACAACCAGTTTTAGTAGTAAGTTCATTATAATTATCATGTATCCTTTCAATAACTTCTTCTTTATTAAACCACCGAATATCCTGCACTTCTTCTTCTTGTAATATTAATTTAGTAATATCAATATCTTTATTAACAATAAAGTATTCATTAAAATGATTATCTATTATATCTCCTTTGATATTTGACGATGTAGTTGAACCAATAAATAATAAATCACTTAAATCAATATCTAATCCTAATTCTTCTTTAGTTTCTCTTATTACTGATTGATATCCAAATTCACCATCTAAAACATGCCCTCCTGCAGTAATATCCCACAGATTTGGCCACATTTTTTTTGTTGAACTTCTTTTTTGTAATAAAACCTCATTATTAGAATTTATTATAAACACTACAGTCGCTCTATGCCACAATCCTTCTTTGTGACATATTTCTCTACTAACAACTTTATTAGTAAACTCACCATTCTCATTTAATACATCAAACATTTCTTTCATATAATTAAGCCTCCTATTATTTTTCTATTTAATTTTATATTTATTAGATCAATTCCCTTACCTATTGAGGTCTCTATCTTATCCAGAATTATCTAATATTTTTAATGCAAGGTCATTTAGTACTTTTTCTCTATTAGTACTAACATCAATAAAAGTAAGATTATATTTGTTACACTCATCTTGTAACCATTTACTAATTTCTATGTATTGACTTATGTGATATTTTAGTTTTTCATCGTTTGCATCTTTAGTCCAATCATATTGAACGTCAAATTTTCTTATTTGATTGAACATTTCCTCTTGTGTAATATTAGGGTATCCTAAGAAATATATATCACAACAATTTGCATCTATATTTTCATAATAATCTTTGGATGTTATATGATATAAATCAAATGCTAATCTGTACTCCAACTTGTCATAATTGTCTGTTTTAGAAAAGTGCTTCATAAATTTTATAAATTGTTTACTAGTTTCTATAAAATCCCAGCAATCAGTATGTAATACACCTGTTTCTGGAAAAGCTTCTTCAAAAGAACACATTATTCCATCCATTGCTAGATGTTGGTATTTTAGTGAATGAACTATTTTTGAGCAAAGTGTAGTTTTACCTGCCCTTGGAACACCTGCAATTATTATATGTTTTCTAGTATTATTTTTCATCATATTCTATTCTCCATTTTTATCTACAGGGCATTTTAGTCACTTCCCGTTATTCTCATATAACAGAATCAATTATCTTTTTTTATAATCAATATTTACATAATTATAAATCATATCTTTATAATTTTTTAAAAATTGTTCTCTTGTTTCCAATGATATACAGTCCAAGTCTAAATATGGAGCAGTATCCTCTATCTCTAATAATAAAATTTCACCACTATTTAATTTTATAAAATCAATTCTTTGTATTCCATAAAAATTTCCATTTAATTTAGCAAAACTAGTCGCAATTTTTAATTCTTCTTCAGTAAAAATATATGGTATTGCATCTGGATATACTGGTATTTTGCTAGGTTTAAATTCTAAAGCATATTGAAAATCTGATCCAATAAAATAAAATTGTACTTCACTAATAAAAGACATTACTGGTTGTATTATATATTCATTGGTAAATTTTTCATTTATTTCTTCTTTTGATAATTTAATTTGACCAATTCCATCATAACTCTTTAATGGTTTTAATAAATATTTATCTGACAATGGCAATCTATCAATATCACCTGAATTATTTATTGTTGGAATTGTTGGATAACCAAGATTGTATAAATCTAACAAATATTTTTTTCCTTTGGCATCGAAATTTCCATTAAAATTAATACGAGGCAAATCTTTATCTAATATTCTTTTGATTGTATTAGTACATTTAGAAGAGTATTCAGATATTTTTGAGGCATCACTAAACCATGTATTTCTTCTAATAAACACATCATAAATACTATCAAGTTCTTCATTATAATCAATGTTTACTAAACATACATCATGACCATCTTGTTTAAACGAATCTGCAATCCATATATCTTCAAATATTTCTTCATTAGATGTATTTGTCATTATTAATACTTTCATATATCTACTCCTATTTTATATTTTTTAGCTATGATAAAAAAGAAAATTGTATGCCGTTTGGTTCAGTAAACGGAATTAGGTGTCTTTTTATTACCCCTTTAATTTATCTTTATAAAAATCATTATCTAATAACATATCTTTTATAGAAGTAAATTTTGCATCTGCAAATTCACAACATAGTTTTAAAATTAAATCGTGATTTTCTTCATCAAGAATATATTTTTCAGTTTTTCCGTCTTTATATTTAAATATAAAGACTATTTCTTCACCTATATATTCATTCCAAAATCCTAACTGCATATTTTTGATTACAAATTCCTCAAAAATATTGGATTTATTTTTAGAAAAAGAAACTAAATAATATTCATCGTCTTTTTCAATATTAAATCCTTTCTTTTTTAATTCTAATATATTATCATCAAAACCCATTACAAAACTAAAACATAAATCATTATTCATTATAAATTTTCTCCTTTTCTACATTACACTAGAGGTAAAATAAAGACACCTAATTCCATTTCCTTCAAGTAATAGGGATGTCTTTTTCGCCCACTATAGTTATTTAGAATAAATACTGGAGGTAGAAACTCCACCATCTACAGTGTAAATTCCACCCGTTACATACGAAGCTTCATCACTCACTAAAAAGCTAACTACATTTGCTACTTCATTTGGAGTTCCGATTCTTCTTATGGGAATTCTATTACTACATTTTTTCTTATCTTCTTCATTTTGAAAACTTTTTTCTAATAATTCAGTAAGTATTGGCCCAGGTAAAACACAATTAACTCTAACTCCTAAATCTGCATACTCTTGTGCCAAGCATTTAGTGAACATTACAATTCCTGCTTTTGTTGTACAATATAATGGGGATGTTAGTTCTGGAACTAAGCCTAAACAAGAAGCAATATTTACAATACATCCTTTTTGTTTCTTTAGTTTATCAATAATGTTTCTAGTAACTTTAAAAGTTCCTTTTATGTTTATATCAACCATATAATCTATATCTTCATCAGTTGTTTCCTCTAAATATTTTTCAAAATATACACCAGCATTATTTACCAAGATATCTATTTTTTCTATATCTTTAATTGCATTTTTAATTTCATTATCTTTAGTTATATCTACTTTATGATATTCGAAGTTATTTTTAGGCTCCTTTATATCAAAAATAATGATTTTAGCACCTAGCTCGCTTAATTTGTTTGCAATGGCTTGACCAATCCCATTACTACCTCCTGTTATAATTGCAACTTTACCTTTTAAATTCATACTTTCTCTCCTTCGTTTTAATTCATCTTTGGGTAAAAAACGACATCCCCTTTTCCATCATCTAACGGACTAGGGTGTTTTTTTATTCAAGACATTATAGTATTATTTTATAAAAGTTTGTTTCTTCGTCTTTTTTTATAAGAACACCATTATTACTCTCAATTGTTTTTAAAGAGGCAATATTTTTATTATTGCATTGAACTAAAGGTTCGTTTATTCCCAATTTTCTACATTTATCTAGTGCTAATTTTAGCATTATCTTACCATACCCATTTTTTCTTTCAGTTGGTCTTATTTTATATCCAATATTACCAGAATGCTCTAACAAATATTGATTAAGTTTAGGTCTAATTGCTATTTCACCTACTGGATAATCATTTACATACATTATATAGGTGATTTTAGGAGCCACCTCTTCAGTTAACTCTATACTCTCTTCATCTATTCTGTTTTTTAAAAATTCTTCGAATTGTAATAATGTTAAATCATTAGCTTCATTTTCGGCTCCAGTTTCTTCTTTTGGAATTTCCTGATACATATCATATTCCAATCCACCCATACTTAAATCTATTTTTCTTAAATAATAATTCATATATTTTCCTCGTTTCTATAATGTGCTGGGATAATAAAAGGATACCTAACCCTTTTCTTTAAGCAACGGAGTTCTTTTTTTTACCTTTAAATTATCCATTTACTTTATTATTTTTTGTTTATTTCACATTCTAAATAATTATCTATAATGTCTTTCATTATTATCGGAATATTATTCTCAAAAGTAATAAATTGTTCGTTATACGCTTCTTGTTTTTCTTTATTCAATGGAAAATCAGATATTCCTTTTATTATTGAACAGCTTACATTATTTAATTTACAAACATAAGCAACTGCTCCACTTTCCATGTCTGCTATATCAATTTTATTATTTTGCAATTCTTTAAAATCATTCCACATAACAATAGCCTTATCCGCTGTTCCTATAGTTATTTCTTCATCAGCATTTGTATGCAAATCAACAATGAATTTATCTTTTAAAAATGGTTCTATTTCTTTTACAGTAGCATCATATTGAACGGCTTTAGTAGGAATTAATATATCAAGTGGTTTGTATTGCTTATTAATACCTGCACAAGTACCAATCACAATTATTTTTTTTAATTTGAAATTATCTATCATATATTGTGTTGCCCCAGAGCTCATTACTTTTCTATTATTAGATAAGTATAATAAAACATTTTTATTATAAAGTATTGTTCTTATATATTCTCCATATGGATATTCAATCAATTTATTTCTATCAATGTTTAAATGTTTTAATATTGATGCCCATTCTCTTTTAGATCCAATCGATACTCCAATCATTATTTTTTGCTCCTTTATTTTCTTATTTTTGTGATGCTTTTTTACTTCTAGTCTTTGTAATTTCGAGCTTTCTTTATGATTTCTTTTCTTAGCATAAATTTATCTAAAATCAAAATATGTTTTAACGGATGTAATAATTATTTCATTCATTATTTTAATTTCTTCACTATGTAATTACATTATTAAGTTTTATAAATATAGTTTATCATAATTCTTAACTAAAAAAAGAAAATAATTATTCATCATCTTCTCCTCTGTTTTTGAACTTTAATATAATTGGGGTCCCACTAAAATCAAAGTTTTCTCTAATTTTATTAATTAAATATCTTTCGTAACTAAAGTGGACTAAGCCTTTATTATTTACACTAAAAGAAAATTTAGGTGGTTTTGTACCTTCTTGATTGACGAAATAAATCTTTAATCGTTGTGCTTTATATGAAGGTGGATTATGTAAATTATAAGCATCAGAAATTACTTTATTTAAAGCACTAGTTTTTACTTCTCTTGTAGCATTTTCATAAGCAGAAATAATTTCTGGCATTAATGTTGGTACTCTTTTTTTTGTTAATGCTGATAGGAATACTATTTTAGCATAAGGTGCAAATTGAAATTCATATTGAATTAATTCTTTCCATTTACGTAAATCTTGATCAGGGTTTTTGATTGTATCCCATTTATTGATGGCAATAACAAGGGCTTTTCCAGCCTCAATTGCCATTTGTAAGATATGTTTGTCATGTTCAATAATGCCCTCACTGGCATCAATAACTACTACACAGACGTCGCTTCGTTCAATCGCTCTTAGACTTCTAAGTAAACTGTATTTTTCTACATCCTCATAAATACGTCCTTTTTTACGCATACCCGCTGTATCTATAACTAGATATTCTTCTCCATGATAAGTAAATCGAGAATCTATGGAATCACGAGTTGTTCCTGCAATATCAGAAACAATAGCTCTTTCTTCATTTAGAATCGCATTAATTAGACTGCTTTTGCCAACATTTGGTCTTCCTATAATTGAAAATTTCAAGATATCTTCTTCGTCATTTTCATTTTCATGTATATTTTCAGTTATAGTATCTAATAATTCTTTAATACCTATTTTATGGGAAGCACTTACACCAATAATATGTTCAAATCCAAGCTCATAAAAAGAATAAATATTTTCTTTATTTTTATCATTATCGATTTTGTTGACAACAACAATAACTTCTTTTCCAGCTTTTAATAACATGTCTCTGATCTTATAATCATTGTTATTTAATTCACTTTTTCCATCAACAATAAATAATACTAAGTCAGCTTCATCAATAGCAAATGTTGCTTGAACAATAATATCCTCATTGAAGTTACCTTCTCCTAAATCAATTCCACCAGTATCTATTAAATAAAAGTGTTTGTCATTATGTCTAACAGTTCCATAAATACGATCTCTCGTAATTCCAGGAGTATCCATAACAATTGATTTTTGATCACGTAATAAACGATTAAAAATAGAACTTTTCCCTACATTCGGTCTTCCAATTAAACAAACAGTTTTTTTCATACGAATCACCTCTTTTTGTGTCAATGTATTTTACCACATATGCTTATTTTAAGCAAATTTTTCCTACAAAAAGATGTAATTTCCTATCAGGGAATAAATAACTCTTAAAAAACAAATATAAATAAAAAAAGACAACTTTCGCTATCTTTAAAATGAATCAATATTTAAATTAACTTTTCCTAAATTATGAGTATAAGCATAAGCTTGAACCATGACTCTAATTGAATGAATCATCTTTCCAGATTTACCTATTACATTACCCATATCTGCCTCTGGAACCATGACTTCTAAAAGAGTTGTATCCTCATCTCCTGCAAAAGTTGTTACTTTCACCATATCAGGATTTTTTACAATACTTTTTACTAGAAATTCAGTATATTCAGATAAGTTCATTATTTACCTTCTTTTTTAGATTCAGCATATTTTTTCATAACGCCTTCTTTACTTAAGATATTACGAACTGTATCTGTTGGAACTGCTCCATTTGATAACCAATATAAAGCTTTTTCGGTATCAATACTAGTTTTAGTATCATTGTTAACTGGATCATAAGTTCCAATTGATTCTAAGAAACGACCATCTCTTGGGGATCTTGCATCTGCTGCTACAATACGATAGAATGGTTTTTGTTTAGAACCCATTCTTTTAAGTCTTAATTTAACTGCCATAAATAATTCCTCCATTCATTGCTACTATCTTAACATAAACCACAAAAAGGTGTCAACAGTTTTTTGTTGACCCCTAAATATAATTATCGTTTAATTCTTCGATTTGTTCTAATTCTTGATTCATATCTGTTTCATAGTCTTCGATTATTTCATAATCATCAAATTCATCTTCTACACTTACTTTAATTTTAGTATCTCCAACAATTTCCACGCCTAATTCTTTATCGATATCAAGTTTTACAAGTCCCGAATCAATATTAACATTTGTAACAGTAGGTTGTTTTAAACTTCTAACAATGATTTCACTAGCATCTGTAATTTTGTTTTCATCTTTAAGGGTCATATTCATTTTATCTGTATAAGAAAATCTTTTTGTTGTTACTGTTGTTTTAGTATCATTGTCATAAGAATACCAAATATTAACATCAAATTCTCCATTTAATTGAACAGAGCCATTTTTATTTTTTCCCGAAAATGTATGATTAATTACCCAACACCCTAGGACAGTATCAGGGGTTTGTTCTGGTTTGATTGTAAAACTACTTGTGCTTGTTTTTTTTGCTTTCCCAATGACAGCTTTTGTCACGATTTCTTTAAAGTTAGCCACTTTTTATCACTCCTCTACTCTAATTTATGCAACGTTAGCCTAAAAGTGTACAAAAAAATAAATGATGTGATAAAATATTTTTAAGAAAGAAGGAATTTGGATGAATTGTTTATTTTGTAAGATGTTGAGTGGTGAAATTCCTTATAAGAAAGTATATGAAAATGAAATGGTTTTTGCTATTTTAGACATTAATCCTGAAGCTGCTGGTCACACTTTAGTTATTCCAAAAAAACATATTTGTGATATATATGAAATGGATAATAATACCTTAAATGCCTTACTAGATGCCGGGAAATTAGTAGGAGAAGAAATTATTGAAAAATTAAAGAAAACGGGATTTAGTCTAACTATTAATTATGGTTCTTGTCAAGAAATTAAACATTTGCATATGCATATTATTCCTAACAAAAACAAGAAAGAATTAAGTATTGATGAAGTATATGATCAAATAAAGAAATAGAAGATATTGGTCTTCTATTTCTTTATTTCTCTATACTCTGCTCGAACATTATCGATATATTTTTTTAATACCGTCCAGAGTTTTTTTCCTCCAAAAAAGAAAAGGACGGCAAATAATAATGCAATTGGTATTTCAAAGTAAATTGGGAATTCTACAAAGCCAAAATTTAGAATTGAAAATGGGGCTTCTATATTAAATATATTGATTCCAATTTTTAAAATACAAGCAACAACTGTAAGAAAAGAACTGACATATAAACTT
>Ga0153946_1000294_pt1 | contig 21253 bp, 19 predicted proteins | sample TSNJ030MetaG_FD_104751 | JGI IMG/M metagenome (GOLD analysis project Ga0153946, IMG submission 104751) | Attine ant fungus gardens microbial communities from New Jersey, USA - TSNJ030 MetaG | ecosystem: Host-associated > Fungi > Mycelium > Unclassified | place: USA: New Jersey, Wharton State... | reverse complement strand
TCAATAATCTCCATTGATGTATAGGTGCCGATAACCTTGACTTTTCCGACCAGATTATAGTCAATGATACTCTGATATGTACTGATCGTATCAACAGCACTCAGGCAAATCACCGCATCGGGACGTTCCTCCTCTGACAACAGCAGATTACGAATCTGTTCTTCCGCTCCAAACTCATCATTTTCACCGGTGAACTTCGCCGACAACTTTAGGTCCAGAGAACTGCTGCCCAGCACCTCACTAATGCCTGAATAAACTAAATTAGGCCTCAGGTTCTCATTATCAGAAGGCAGCAAAACGACGACCTTCTTGCCTCTTTCACTCAACATCTTCAGTACCTGACTGCCATAGGTCCGGCCCAGTGCATAATCATTTGCCGACACGAAACTTTTTCGCTGACTCTCGGCTGCATCGCTGCCGATGGTAATCACCGGAATCGGTACATTCAGGCTGTCAGCCTCATTGATCAGTTCGATCATTCTTTCACTGTTATCAGCCTCCAGAATAATTCCGTCAACTCTGGCCGCAATGGCCATCTCCATCAATTCTTCCGTAGAATACTCCTGATTCAATTCCATACCGTAATTCTCAATATATATTCCCTGCTCCAGTGCGGTGGCTTTGGCTGCTTCATATACCGACTGCCAGAAGACATCGGAAGAATCCCTGACGATCATCGCAATGTGTTTGTCATAAGACTGGTTTTCACCGTCATCACCACTATTTTCATTCAACGTCATCTGCTGCAGGATATTAAATCCGATCATAATGCCGATAATTAAAATCGCTGCAATAATCAGTATGCTATAAATTCCCCTGTTGCCGTCATTACTTCTTTTCATCTGTTTGCTTCTCTCCATAAATAATTGAAAAGCAGTGATGCATCTTTGCCCTCAAAGTCTGCATCACCGCTCCCTCATTTATTAAGCTCCTCGCTCACTATACTTATGTGCATCCTCAAGCATCATATCTTTTACCTTCATCAGACGAATCTGAGTGCTCCGCTCATTTTCATCCAGCTTCATGGTAATATATTTGATATTTTCCTGTGCTTCCGGAATAATTACGTGCTCCAGCGCGTTTACACGGCGTCTGGTCTTTTCAATCTCCGCTGCCATCAGCTGACACGCCTTTTCGACTTCTGCAAGCCTGAGCATGTCGGGCAGAATATCAGCCAAAGATTTTACTGCTCCGTCCAGATCGCTGGAAGTAAATGCAAACCCGTAAGAATAGATATCATTTGCATCGGCCGTCCGGGTTTTGGTGTCGAAGACCGGAATGTTAACGCTCATGACGTTCTTTTCAGAAGCCTGAATACTGACTTCCTGCTTCGGCGTCATCAGCGCCGTATTTAAGATTGCTTCCGACATTCCCGCTTTGGCGATTACGAAGTTCTTATTCGCCGCGTGGATCCCTATTTCGACCTTCTGGCGCAGTTCCATATTTTCACGTACCAGTTCGAGGAATTGGCGCATAAGCTCGTCACGTTTGTCTTTCAGAAGTTTATGACCTCTGACCGCCGTGACCAGTTTCTTTTTAATTCTCGTCAACTCCATACGAGTTGGCGTTACTTGTGTTGATGCCAATTGTGATCACCTCGTTTTCTAGTACTTGCCATAATATTCATCCAGGAACTTGTCATCGATACGCTTCAGTTCGGTTCGCGGCAGAATCGATAACAGCTTCCAGCCGATCTCCAGCGTTTCTTCGATCGATCGCTCATTTTGATATCCCTGTGACACGTATTCCTTTTCGAATGCATCTGCAAATTTCGCATAGATAAGGTCGATTTCAGTTAAAGCCGCTTCCCCCAGGATTATCATCAGTTCCTTTGCTTCTTTCCCGCGTGCATACGCCGCAAACAGCTGGTTCATGGTGTTGGAATGATCGGCACGGGTCTTGCCTTCACCGATACCTTTATCCTTCAGTCGGGAAAGCGACGGCAGTACATCGATCGGCGGCTCTACCCCGCGGCGGTACAGATCACGGCTCAGAATGATCTGACCTTCGGTGATGTATCCGGTCAGGTCAGGGATCGGGTGAGTCTTATCATCTTCCGGCATGGTCAGGATCGGAATCATCGTGATACTACCCTTCTTGCCGTTCTGACGTCCCGCTCTTTCATACATGGTTGCCAGGTCGGTATACATATATCCCGGGTAGCCGCGGCGTCCCGGTACTTCCTTACGCGCTGCCGACACTTCACGAAGAGCATCTGCATAGTTTGTAATATCCGTTAAGATAACCAGCACCTGCATGTCTTTTTCGAATGCCAGATACTCGGCTGCTGTCAGCGCCATACGAGGCGTTGAAATACGCTCGATCGCCGGGTCATTCGCCAGATTGACAAATAATACGGTTCGGTCGATCGCTCCGGTTTCTTTGAAGCTTTCCACAAAAAAGTTGGATTCTTCGAAGGTTATCCCCATTGCCGCAAATACTACCGCGAATTGATCATCTTTTCCGCGAACTTTCGCCTGTCTTGCGATCTGTGCTGCCAGTTGTGCATGAGGCAGCCCGGACGCCGAGAAGATCGGAAGCTTCTGACCGCGAACCAGAGTATTCAGTCCGTCAATTGCGGAGATCCCGGTCTGGATAAATTCTTCCGGATAGTTACGTGCCGCCGGATTCATCGGCAAGCCGTTAATGTCCATTCTCGCCTCCGGGAGGATCTCCGGACCACCATCCGTCGGGCGGCCCAGACCGTCAAATACCCGGCCCAGCATATCACCTGACACACCCAGCTCCATGCTGCGTCCCAGAAAACGCACTTTACTATTTGATAAGTTGATACCGGTTGCACTTTCGAAAAGCTGCACCAGTACATCACTGCCATTTACCTCTAATACTTTACAGCGGCGGGTTTCACCGCTGACCAGCTCGATTTCACCGAGCTCATCGTAAGCTACCCCTTCGACACCGCGCACTAACATCAGAGGACCGGCAACTTCTTGTATGGTTCTATACTCTTTTGGCATATTCTTAGTCCTCCTTTCCTAATGCATTCGCAATCTCGGTATGCAATGCTTCCGAGATGCTTTTATATTCTTTTTCCAGGTCAGCTTCCACCGTATATTTGAAACGTCCGATTCTTTCACGTACCGGCATCTTAATCAGAACATTCAGCGATGCACCCTTACTCAGTGCCTCAGATGCTTCTTCGTAGAATGCCAGTACCAGATTCATCATCAGGTACTGCTTTCTGAGTGATGTATAAGTATCGATTTCGTGGAACGAATTCTGATGCAGGAAGTCCTCACGGATCGACCGCGCTGCTTCCATTTTCATCCGGTCAGATGCAGAAAGCGCATCCATACCAACCATCTTAACGATTTCGTCTAACTCAGCTTCATCCTGCAGCAGACTCATCAGCTTCTGACGGTTTTCCATCCAGTCATTTTCCACGTTATCATTGAACCAGTCCCCGACATCCTGCAGATACAGCGAATAACTGGTCAGCCAGTTGATCGCCGGGAAATGACGTTTATACGCCAGTGCAGAGTCCAGTCCCCAGAATACTTTTACAATACGCAGGGTCGCCTGTGATACCGGTTCGGAGATATCACCGCCCGGAGGGGATACCGCACCGATAACCGACAATGCGCCTTCTCTCCTGTCTTTTCCTAATGAAATCACATGACCTGCTCTTTCATAAAATTGTGCCAGACGGCTTCCTAAATAAGCCGGATACCCTTCTTCACCGGGCATTTCTTCCAGACGTCCGGACATTTCACGAAGCGCCTCCGCCCAACGGGAGGTAGAATCGGCCATAAGCGCCACTGAATATCCCATATCGCGGAAATATTCCGCAATGGTGATACCTGTATAAATCGATGCTTCACGGGCCGCAACCGGCATATCTGATGTATTGGCGATCAGCACCGTCCGCTGCATCAAAGATTCCCCGGTCTTCGGATCTTTCAGTTCCGGAAATTCATTCAGAACGTCGGTCATCTCATTGCCGCGCTCGCCGCATCCGATATATACCACGATATCAGCTTCCGCCCATTTCGCCAGCTGATGCTGAATAACCGTTTTACCGCTTCCGAACGGTCCCGGTACGGCTGCCACACCGCCCTTGGCAATCGGGAAAAAGGCATCAATCACACGCTGTCCGGTTACCAGCGGCATCTGCGGCGCTAATTTCCGCACATATGGACGGCCTTTACGCACCGGCCACTTCTGCGCCATAGTCAGTTCCTTGTCGCCATCCGGCGCAGTCAGAACTACTACCACATCATCAACGGTGAATTCACCTGATTTGATTTCTTTCACCGTACCGCTGACACCCGGCGGAACCATGATCTTTTGCTGTACTACGATGGTCTCCTGTACGGTTCCCAGCACATCGCCGTCCGATACGTTATCACCAACCTGTGCCACCGGTACGAATTCCCATTTCCGGTCACGCTTAAGCGACGGAACTTCGACGCCGCGTTCCAGGTTGTTGCTGCCGGAGATCTTCAAAATTTCATCCAGAGGTCTCTGAATTCCGTCGTAAATACTTGCGATAAGTCCCGGTCCCAGCTCTACGGACATCGGCACATTCATCGATTCCACCGGTTCGCCAGGCCTGAGACCGGAGGTCTCTTCATATACCTGTACCGATGCTTCATCGCCGTGCATCTCAATAATCTCACCAATCAGGCGCTGCTCACTGACGCGGACCAGGTCAAACATGTTCGCATCACGCATGCCCTCGGCGATAACCAGCGGCCCTGCCACTTTCTTTATCGTTCCTTTACTCATTTGGATAAATCACCCGCTTTCCTAATCTTCACCAAATAGAATATCTGAGCCGACCGCTTTTTCCACTGACTTCTTCACGTTGGCCGTGCCTGCGCCTGTATTGCCGGAGATTCCCGGTATTAAGATAATAGCCGGCAGCATCGCTTCCTGATATTTGTCTATCTCGTGTTCCAAAACAGCTGCCAGGGATTCGGTTATATAAATCACCGCATAATCTCCTGTAGTCAGCTGCGTTAATTTTTGTTTTGCTTCTTCCGGACCCGATACTGGAAATGTATCAAGACCCAGAGCGGCGAATCCGAAGATACTGTCGTAATCGCCCATCACTCCCATCTTATGCATACATCTCCCTTACCCTTTCCCGGATCGATTCTTCCGCCATGTCATTGACCTTGCCCGAAAGAATAATTCTTACCGTTTTGATTTCATTTTCCCGTGCCAGCACATAAGCCACAAGCGGGCCGATGGTAAACGGATTATATTTCTGCGGACGGATGGTCTGAATGATCCGGTTATCACACCAGCATTCGAAAGCCGACGGTGATTCTGCCAGTGCCTGAGCACCCTGAGCATACACCGTTCCCTCCAGATAGCTCTGAATCGCATCTTCACCCTGCATCGCTGCCCGGACTAATGCATCGATATCCAGACTATCGCATTCGGCCATCGCCCTTTTCATAAATTCTATTGATTTCGCGGTTTTCTGCGAACGTACCGCAATCTTGATATTCGCTACAGCGACCGTAGATTCAGCATAATCTTTGATGATATTCTCCTTCGACTCTTTGCCGGCCGCATAAATTGCTTTTAATGCCGCCTGATCGATCATAATATCACACAACTGTCCGTCACCTGTATGCAAGAGCGTCTCATACGCCTCTTTCGCAGCTTCGGCCATATTTGCCGGAAGCGCGGAAAAGTCTTTCGCTTTAATATACCCGACCATTTCCTCACCGGAAATCGCACAATCCTGAATAAAGATGCGCTCCGGATAGCTATCCCGTGCAACTGCCTTGATGGCTGCCTTTAGATTGTGGAACAGATCCGGATAGGTCAATACATCGAAGACCGACATATCATCGGCCAGTCCCCGCATCTCTTCCCATATCTTTTCCCGTTCGCAAGTCAAAATTGCTTCTGCTTCCATGGGTATCTCTGCATCTCCCCAGCCGCGTTCCGACAAAAACTGCAGACATTGCTGCTCGTCTTTACACGCCAGAAGCTGTTCGATCGCCGCCTGTGAGAACAACGATACTTCCATGGCTCTGATTCGCGCAACCGCGTAGGTATACTGTCGGTTAGACATCTGTTAATTCCTCCTTCTCGCGGAAATACGCGCTAAGAAAATAATATTTTCTGCACCTGATCTTTAAAATCATCCTCTCTGGAATCAAACAACGCTTTGAAGGAACAGTTCTCTTCGATTCCTCCATAGGCTAACACAAAGCCGCCGTCCAATGGTCTGGTTTCTTTGGAAATCTTCAGCTGACCGCCTTTTGCTGCGGCGATCTTACTAATTTCACTTTCAAAGCCTGCCGGCATTCTGTCTAAATCTCTTTGCGAGAAATAAATATCACCCTCCTGCGCCAGTGCAAATTTATCTAACATCTCTTTGATGGTGGTCCAATAGGCTTCACCGTCTCTGGCACAAAATTGCTGATATGCTTTTTCGATAACTCCGGAAATAATCTCCTGCTTGGTGTTCAGTACAGCAGTTCTGCGGGTCAGATCATTTGCTGATTTCACCCGGTCTTTATAATTATTGACAGTCATTTCCGAACGTTTGGAGATTTCTTCACCGGCCCTGGCAGCTTCTGCTTTGGCATTTTCCAAAATGCTCTGCGCTTTTGCTTTCGCTGCTGTTACTTTGTCTTCAGCCGAGCTGTTTGCTTCTTCCAGAATCTGGTTTATTATTTTATCTAATCCAGTCATTCTTAAGCTCTCCTTTTAATGGTTATTTCAATATGTATCCTTAGCGAACTCCGATTCCTACACCTGAATTGCATTTACTGCCAGGATTGACATCAGAAGTGCCAGGATTGCATATGTCTCAACCATCGCCGGGAAAAGCATCGCTTTACCGAACTGATCCGGTTTCTTTGCAACAATTCCTACCGCTGCTACCGAAGTTTTGCCCTGATTAATCGCAGAGATCAGACCTACGATACCGATCGGAAGGCATGCTGCGAAAATCAGCAGTCCGGTTTCCATTGAAATATCTGCTACGGTTCCACCTAATAAACCTATCTTAGATAATGTGATAAATGCTACCAGCAATCCGTAGATACCCTGTGTACCCGGAAGCAGCTGAAGAAGCAATACCTTAGCAAACTGTGCCGGATCTTCCGATACAACTCCCGATGCTGCCTGACCGGCAACACCAACTCCATAGGCTGAACCACAGCCTGCTAATATAACTGCTGATGCAGCTCCTAATAATGCCCATACAATTCCATTCATATTCAATTGTCCTCCTTAACTTCTACGTAATTAGTTATAGCTTTAAATGGAGCGAATTTTCTTCCTCCACCTTCATAAAATTTCCCAAAAAACTCAACATACTGCAAACGGTTTGTATGTACGTACGCACCCAGAATATTGATCGCCATATTGAAAACATGCCCTACGATAAATACAAGAATATACATGATTACGCCAAATACTCCGCTTCCTCCCATACTTCCCATCTGGTTCATTACCGAAGCGATTACTCCGGTTGCCAGACCCAGAGCCAGCAATCTTGAATAAGACAATACATCACTCAGCCAGCCGGTCACATTGTATAAGTCATATGCTCCCAGTGCCAGGCGCAGAATTGGGTTCTTACTGGAACGTCCCGACATCAGCAGAAGACCTACTGCCCCCGCAATTGCCAGACCTTTCGCCAACGTATTGAGCGCCGGTGAGAAATCAAAATTCATCTGTGATATGGATGCAAACATCTGACTCGGCAGCAGCATCATTACCAACCCGATCAAAAACGCAAACCATAATACGACATCGCAGAAGAAATCCAGATAATGCTTATCTTTCAAGTACATATACCCTTTTACGCCCAGTCCGACAAATAAGTGAATCAGCCCAAACAGCATGGAATAAATCAATAAGCGCATCGGGTCATCGAGCGGCGCAAACCACACCGGTTTAATGGTAACCTGAACTCCAAAGAATACATCGGCGACTATTTGAATGGCATCGCCGAAATATCCGCCGAACAAAATCCCCCATCCTACGGTAGATAACCCACAGTACATAAACATCCGGAGTGATTTTGACATTCCTTCCGACATCCGCGGGTATTTTTTCAATAACACTGCACACCCCAAAAACATGACCAGTCCATAGCCTGCATCAGAAAGCATCAATCCGAAGAAAAAGATATAGAAAATAGACATCACTTTGGATGGATCAACTTCATATCTGGTCGGCAGCCCGTAGGAGCCAACAACCCCTTCTACGGAGCCGCTCAGCTTTCCATTCTTCAATAAAATCGGAATCTCTTCATCCGCCGGCACTTCTTCAATGTCCACATTCAGATCATAGCGCCCGGTCAGATGCTCTTTAAGCTTCGCCGAATCTTTGGCAGGAACATATCCGCTGATTAAAAAGGTTCGCCTTGACTGAGGTAACGCCCCCAACACATCATACTTCTGTGCCCGTACCCGATAATAGTCAGAAAACAATTTTAACTTTTCCCTGTTCTTAGCCAACCCACGAATCTTACTTTCGGTTCGTTCCATTACGATCCGCTGACCGGCCATTTCCTTTTCCAGCCGAATCTTCTGCTCTGCCGGTGTAGCATGGAATGCCTGCGTGGGTCTTGAAAAGCCCAACGCCCGCAGCGCATCTTCCAAAGCCTGACCATCTTCCTTCATGCAGATCGCTGCAATGCAGGTCTGACTGCCGCTCTCAGAAAATATCTGGATATCCATCATCGCGATACTTTCGTTACGCTCCGCGATACCCGTATAGATCTCCTCCAGCGTCATCGGCTTTCCAATGCTGCCGATGATAACCGCTGTTCTCCGGGTTCCGCTATAGCTGATCGGAACATCCAGTTCCAGCCACGGCGTCAGCGTCTCCAGCTGGGTCTCAAGCCTGACTATCGCCGCTTTGCTTTCGGCAATCTCTTTACTGAGTGCCGTAAGCTCATTTGCACATTGTAAAAAAGCTTCTTTGTTATCAACCATTTTCTGATAGGCTTCCTTTTCAATCAGCACTTTTCCTTCCAATGATGACAGCATCGAAGTCTTCTCCGGTTCATATTCAGCGAGTACTTCCAGTGCCTGATCAGCTAAAGCCGCTGTTCTCTCAAACAGCTGTTTCTGTGAAACGGTATCCATTTTCTCCAGTGTCTCACCTTCTATGACTGATGTGTCTACTTCCAGAACTCCTAATGACTGCAATTCTTCTAATATTGCTTTACGGTCCTTTTTCATGGCGCAGATACTAAAACGTTGCATCTGCAATACTGACATATGTTCATTCCTCCCTTCATTCTGACGCTTGATTAATACAAACTTGCAAGAACTGTTTCGATCGCCTGTTCGGCTTTCGCGTCTGCACTTTGTTTCATTGCGTCCACTTCCTTTTCTACTTCTTGATTACAGAGATCGGCTACCTTCTTCATCTCTGACTTTGCGGCTTCCAAAGCTTCCTCTGCCTGACTGTCTGCAGATTCTTTCTCACGTTCTACTAAAAGCTTCGCATCCTCTTTCGCCTTTGTAATCATGGCGTCGGCCTCTTCCCCAGCTCTTTTTACGATGTCATCCGCCTTTTTCTCTGCTTCTTCTACCGCCTTGATTGTCTCTTTTACCACTCAATCACCACCTTTTCTCCCTGTCAACAATACAAGGAAATAATAACACAAATAGCACCACAACGCAATTATTTTAATTATTGTTTCCATTCCAGCCGATGGAGATGTCCTTCCAGATTCATATTCACAAAATTATGCTGACGCAGTGCCTCATATAGAACAATTGCAACCGAATTCCCCAGATTCAGCGAACGAATATCTCCGATCATCGGAATCCGAATACTGTCCTCCCGGTGCTCCACCAAAATTTCCTCGGGAATACCGGCACTTTCTTTTCCAAACATGATGTAGCAATCCTCTTCATAGCTAACCCCGGTATATATATTCGGCGCTTTGGTCGTCGCCATATATATTCTGGCTCCCGGATTCTTTTCCAGAAAGTCCTTGTAATTGATATATGTCGTCACGTCAAGATCCGCCCAATAGTCCATTCCGGCGCGTTTAATCGCTTTTTCACTCAGCTGGAACCCCAGCGGCTCGATCAAATGGAGCCGGCAGCCTGTAGCTGCACAAGTCCTTCCGATATTCCCGGTATTTGCCGGAATCTCCGGTTCAAACAATACAATGTTTATCATGATCTTTTCCTGCTTTCAATTTGTATATTTTAATTAGCTCGTCGGGAGCCGGACGGTCAAGATACCGTTTTTCACAGCCTTTTAAGATCAGCTTATCGTTATTTCCCGTTAAGGTTCCAAGACTGCCTGCAGCTATTCCTTCTGCCTCAAGCTTCTTTGCAAGTTTCTTCCCGTCATCCGTCACAATCAGAAGGCAGCCTGCTGATGTCAACTGATAGGGGTTCAAACGGAAATGTTCGCATATTTCGACGGTCTCCTGTTTGAGAGATATGCGTTCCATCTCAATTTCAAGACCTGCCCCGGCTTCTTCCGAGACCGCCCACAGCGCTGCCATGATCCCGCCGGAAGTAACTTGTCGTACAGCTGATGCACCATGCTGCCTGGCAATCTGCGCTTCCCGGAAAACCGGCAGCTCCTTTTCGAAATCGTCGATCCGCTGCAGAAATGCCTGTACAAAACGTTCCGATAATTCAGCTCTCTTTTCTTTTAGAACCCGGATTGTCCCTTCCATACCGGCCCATTTCGTCAGGATGATATCCTGCCCCGGCCCTGCTGCCGTCCGGGAACGCCGCTCATTTGCTTCTGCAGTCCCCAGAGCAGTTACTGAAACTACCGGCAAGTTGACTGCTTCCGTAACTTCAGCCTGGATACTCAATATATCGAGATTCATCTGGTCACAGCTCTGTTCCATGCAGCCTGCCAGCTCTTTGAGTTCCGCCTCCTCACTGGCCGGGGGCAGCAATATGCTCACGTCAATACCCACCGGTGCAACCCCCTTCGCCCAAAGATGATTGACTGCCTGTACCACTGCAAAAGCTCCCAATTCCTTTTCATTTCCATACAAAGAAACATCCGAGAATATAACCTCCCCGGACGTCCTCACATCTATTCCGCCGCAGTTTTCGTAAAGGGATGGTATGATCGCCGCCTCTTTACGCCTGCTGCTTAATTGCCTGAGAATGCTTCTTTTATTTACCGCAATTGATATTTTTCCCGCTTTCATCATCTTTTCCCCTATTCACCCATTCCCTGAGCCTGTGTGATCGCTTCTTCAATCTTATCTTTGTCCTGCGTCTCAATCGCCTTCTCCATAACTGCCGTTGCATTTTCATTTGAAGATGCCGTTCCGACCGTGTATACACCAGCAGTCGCCATATATGAACTGGTATTTATAACGTCTTCACTGACTACTTCACCATCGATCGTTACCGTCTTCACCAGCTGCGCCTCGATACCGCTGCGGGGAGTGGTTGTCATTTCCATATAGCCGATTTCTCTGCCGGAACTCGCAACGAATTTCACCGGGTCTTCCGATTCGGTCGTTTTCAGCGTTTCGCTGATATAAGTTACTTCCCGGTTGGAAGCACGGGTTTCCTGCCCATAGATGTTCATCACCAGTATGTTGTCCTGACTGATATGGCTTTCCAGATAGATCGGTGTATCATAATTATTCTTAAATCTAAGATCTTTATAGTCACCGGCAATCGCTGCATCCCGGGACGGTTTGACATAACTGACCAGCATCGAATGAGGTGCCCGCTGCGTAATTTCTAATTCTGCATTCAGAGCTGCATTATACAATGTCGTCGACACTTGGCAGATACCGCCGCCAATACTCGGCACCACCTGACCATTTTCATAAGCTGTCGCTTCATAATAACCATTTTCAGTCGTATAAGGAGCAGTCAATTCGTAAACCGATATCTCTTCCCCCGGCAATATCAGGGTTCCGTCGATTAAGCCGGCGCCATTTTCCAGATTCTTCGCCCGGTCCCCATCTCCGGCGTCGGTTCCGAAGCTTCCCAGCACATCCTGAACGGTCTCCAGCTCCGCTCTTGTGAGGGTCGGTGAATCGACCTCCTCGACCGCTTCCAAACTACCGTCCCGGAAGTTCCAGCTACTGTTCAAATACTCTTCAATCTTCTGAATGGTTGCAGCTATATCGACAATTTTACCTTCTTCTTCATCGGTATAGGCAAACTGGCCGTTCTCCCGCTTAATCGTGGCGTTCACCGCCCGGTTTTCTAATGGGACGATGCGCTCTTCGATAACTGCCCCGGCTGCTTGCGCATCAATGACATAGTCGACTTCCATCTCGTATGCTTCCTTAGACAGCTGCCTGATCTTCCGGTAGCTGCTCCACAGTCCGCCGTCTCTGCCATAAGCCAGTGCCTTCTCTATGTATTTATCCAGCGAGTCTACGCCAAGCCCCAATTCACTTAACGTAACGTCTTCCGTTTTACCGCAGGCCGACAGTGCAATCGCATGGTTGCCGTATTCTTCTAATTGCTTCTTTACCGCCGTCTCTGCCTCGGCGGCTGTCATGCCGGATACTTCAGTATTTCCAATATAAATATTATCTAAAATCACCTCATCCGGTACCTGATGTACATACTTATAAAGCCTATAATATGCACCGCCGAACAGGCACAGCAAAAGCAGCAAAGCGAAACCTGCCAAAAACCGTTTCTTTCGCCTTACCTCCCGCTGTCTCTGCGCTCTTTTTGCGGATGTTCTTTCCATACTGCCGCACCTCTCATCCTTTTATACTATATATGGCAGTATCCCTGTTGCCAGCATTGCTACAATTACCAGCAGAATCACTGCTGCTACAATCTTTCTCGTCTTTGGATTATTAAAGTTCATTTTTTCACCTTCTTCTTTCTGGTATAATGTTATTTTACAGACTATGATATTTTTTGCCTTTAAATGTTAAAATTCAATGGGAAAATTGCCGCCTGATGATTGAGCGGATTGCGGTTTCGATAGTCAAACAGGATATAATTATCCTTTTCTTTGCCGTCACCATTGACCGCCACTGAAAAATGCTCAATATGAGTCATCTTACGCAGCTGCCGCTTATCATACGCCTCATATCCTCTCAGATATTCCGGCTTCTCCGCCTCCTTCTCGTAAAAGCAGCGAACCGCTTGCTCCGGCAGATCCGGTAATTTGGCAAAGGCCGGACGGCTTTTCAGTTTCTCCCGCAGGTATAAATCAAAAGTCACAAGTTGACGGTACCGATCTTCGTTAGCACCATCATGGCATTTTGCAAAATCCAGCAGTATTTCATACCGCTTTACTCTGGAGTGACTGATCCTAAACAGACCATTGACTTCATAATAATTCCCCAGCGCTTCATATAGCCGAAACGGGGTCTCAAATACCTGCTCCAGATGCGGCAGCGTGGCTGTAAACTGTCCGCTATTATAATATACTTCAACCATTTCCTCAACCTGCTTTAATCGTACAATATCTTCATAAATCAGCCAGTCTGTTGACAGCACTTCATAAGGCGGCTCGTCCTTATATACCAGACCGTAAGCCTCTTTCTGTACTTCCATAAAGGAGCCTTTCAGTACTTTCAAAAAGCCCAGCTGCAGCTGTTCCGGATGCAATGCATATACTTCATTAAAAGAACGTGCAAAACTATTATAATCTTCATGCGGAAGACCCGCGATCAAATCCAGATGCAGATGAACATTCCCGGCACTCTCAATCTCTTTTACCACACTGGCTGCTTTAGCAAATTCCGTCTTCCGGCAGATCTCATCGATCGTCTTTGAATTGGTAGACTGAACTCCGATCTCCAGCTGAATCAGACCTGAACGCATGGTTTTAATCAGTTCGATTTCCTCTTCCTTCAGCAGATCCGCCGCCGCTTCAAAATGAAAATTAGTGATGCCGTTATCATGTTCTTTGATAAACTTCCAGATCTCCATAGCATGTCCATGGTTACAATTAAATGTCCGGTCCACAAATTTCACCTGCGGTACTTTATGATCCAGAAAATGCTGCAGTTCTTGTTTCACCAGATCAAGGCTGCGGAACCGCAGTTTCTTTTCCACTGATGACAGGCAGTAACTGCACGAGAACGGACAGCCCCGGCTGGTCTCATAATAAATAATCTTATGCTCAAACTGTTTCAGATCGTCATATACAAAGGGAACTTCACTCAGGTCGATCACCTCCCGCCATGCATTATCAACAATGCCGCCGCAGGTATTTCGATAAGTAATTCCCTTGATTCCGGTCATATCTGTCTTTTGATTCTGGCAGACATGATCCAGCAGCTCCAGGAATGTGGCTTCCCCCTCTCCCTTCATTACCAGTTCAGCCTCCGGGTACCGCTTAAGAACACTTTCCGCATCATAGGACACTTCCGGTCCGCCAAGCCAGATTCGGGTATGGGGCAAGATCTTTTTGATATTGCGCACCAGCTCTTCAACATAGGTCAGATTCCATATATAGCAGGAAAAACATAGTATTTCCGGCTGTCTTTTATATAAATCCATTAAAATCTCATCAGTCCGCTGGTTAATTGTATACTCCGCAATCGAGATCTGCTCCCGGTATGCCCCGGCATATGCTTTCAGACTGTAAACTGCCAGATTTGAATGGATGTATTTCGCATTTATCGCTGTCAGTACAATATTCATAGTATGGTATCCTTTCCCATTTCCTATTGTACTATAAGTTGTCAGGGTAGTAAAATTAAATTTCTATAACAAAATTTGCATTTTTTTGTACACCCGTTGACTTTTTGCTAATAACAATGTAAAATTAAGACTCGTGCAGCCGGGGTGTTAGCGGTACCTTGAACCTACAATCCGCTATAGTAGGGGTGATATTGCGCAGAGGGCTCATTCTTGTGGAGCTGCCCTTGTTAAGCGGCGTTGATATTTGGGTCTTACGCGGCGGAAATCTGTGAATCGTGTCAGGTCGGGAACGAAGCAGCACTAAGCAGAACCTTCCGGGTGCCGTAAGGGTGCCTGAGTTGAGTTGGCTGACAAGGTAACGTCTGGGAGGTGTGTTCGAAGCGCAATGCACGTGAAGAGAATATGAAAGGCACCGCAATCTGCGGCGCCTTATTTTTTTCGGCTGTTTCTCAATTCTTTGAAAAATTCTGTCAGCATCAAGCTGCATTCTTCTTCTAAGATTCCGATATCCAGTTCCACCTGGTGATTGAACTCCTCCATCTGCAGCAGATTCAAGATCGATCCCGCACATCCTGCTTTTGGATTCATGCATCCTACCACAACCCTCCTCATACGCGACTGCACAATGGCTCCCGCACACATCTGACAGGGTTCCAGAGTCACATACATGGTGCAGTCTTCCAGACGCCAGTCGTCCATCTTCCTGCTGGCCTTCCGGATCGCCTGCAGTTCTGCATGGGCCAGAGTGTTTTTGTCAATGGTTCTGCGGTTATATCCCCTGCCGATGATTTTGTCGTTATGAACGATTACACAGCCAATCGGCACTTCCTCAATCGCATAGGCCTTTCTCGCCTGCTTTATCGCTTCTTTCATGAATTTCTCATCTTGTGTCATTCTGGTCAAATACCTTTCTTTTGGTATCCTTTATTATACTTGACTACGCGCTACTTGTCGATACCAGTAGCCGAAGTTTTCCCGTTCTCTCTCTTCTTCGCGCAATTCGATTCCATCATCCGGACACGGCATAAAATTCCCAAATCCAAAGGCTTCTGCCGCCACTTTTTCGCGCTCATGGAAGACACCCGGAATACCCAGGAAAATATACTGACCATCATTCACAAGCAGCAGATGATGATAGTTATGATATCCATGAAGAAGAAAGCTGTTATTAGCCAGGCGCCATTCTCTTCGCGGCAGCTCCGCTATTTGTTCTCTGGTAATCTTTCTGTAATTATACTCTGACTTTTCTTTCTTTGTATCATGCGCTTCTGCCGATACCTCTTGCTGCATCATCCAAGGTGTCCCGATACTGCCAGCAGGCTCTGCCGCAGGGCGATCCGGCATTTCTTCCTTATGATTTTCCTGCGGTTCTCCGGGCGGCTCTTCGCGTGGAATTCCTCTCAGCCATTGTGCCGGATCCTCACAGCATTCTTCAACTGAGTTTTCTATAGACTCTTCACTTAGCATCTCTATTGACTCTTCACGTGTTCCTCCGGCTAATCCCTGACGGTGTTCTTCGCGCGCTCTATCAGTAGTTGCTTCCAGACTGTTTTGTCCTGCTTTCTCTGCTGTTTCTCCGGGCTGCATCTCTGCATTTGCTTCCCAATGCCACGCACCATCTATCTCCGACCGCCGTTCTATTGGAGCCGGATCTTCACGACGCAGTTCTTCGCGACGCAATTCTTCACGGCGTAGTTCTTCACGCCACAATTCCTCTTGACGCAATTCTTCACGGCGTGGTTCTTCACGGCGCGGTTCCTCTTGACGCAGTTCTTCACGGCGCGGTTCTTCTTGACGCAGTTCTTCACGACGCGGTTCTTCACGGCGCGGTTCTTCACGGCGCGGTTCTTCTTGACGCAGTTCCTCACGGCGCGGTTCTTCTTGACGCAGTTCCTCACGGCGTGGTTCTTCACGGCGCGGTTCCTCACGGCGTAGTTCTTCACGGCGCGGTTCTTTTAGATTCTCCCGTAATTCTTCTATCGGTACTACCTTCTGATTATGCATATTCTCCGATTTCGACCCGGATGAACCACGAATTTCTGATGCCTTACTCGAAACCTCACTTTCCTCTTTCTCGGCGATAGGCGAACTTAAATCGGCAGAATCCGAATCTGCCACTGTTTTTTCTTTTTTCGCCGAAGGCTTGATAAAATTTGCACGGTGTTCCTCCCTGACCATCTTCTCAATATTCACCGGTATATTATCCCAGACTGCCGCATACCGCGGCCTTGAGAAATTGGATAAAATAACTCCCTGAATTTGTCCAAATGTTTCCTCTCCGCCGACATCCTCCGGACAGAATTCGAGACGGTAATTAAGCGCCGGATTGACATTGCGGATTTCGCCCTGCCAGATTCCCACACATTCATCCTGATCCTTATAGAAAACATATAGTTCCATATCCGTCTGCGATTTCAACTGCAAACCCTTTCCGTGAATATGTACCACGCACTTTTCCTCATCACTTTCTACCTTAACGAAACCTACGTTACGCACTTTTTCTCCATTTTCATACTCATATAAATAGCGAATAAATTGTTTCAATCCACCACTCCTATCCATAGACTTGTTTGTTTTATATCACAATCTATTCCATCCCGAATGAAAAAAGAACAAAAAAAAATGCAATGGAATATTTTTCAACACTCCTCTTGCATCTTCTGCTTCACTTATATAATTGCATTTAATTCCTGATACAACCGTTTAGCATAGCTGTCGGTCATACCGCAGATATAGTCGGTCACCAGCAGCAGCCGCAGGTACAGCTTCTCAACGTCACTCTTTCCTTTACCATGATAATGATAAGCGCTTTTGTAATTATTTGAAATAAAGGACATCAGACGAATGTCGATTGAATTCATATCTGCTTCCTGATAATCGTACTTGATTACCGCTCTGACAAAATTATCCATCAGAAAATCCATCATCACCGATTCTGCCACTTCCATCTTGTAAATGGCTTCAGAAATAAATACACGATTGTAGGCAAGACCTCCCAGTAAATTCATCAGTTTCTCACCAAACGTCCCATAAAACAGATCGTGCTTATACGTACCCGCCATGATCGTATCATAATTATTAGTAAATCCATAAGTTGCACAGTAGATCAGAAAGCCCTGTACCCGCACAATCCAGTTCTTAATCGCGTATTCTTCCGGATTATCAACTTTGCGTTCTATCCCTCTCTTGTACAACGTATTTAATTTCTCGGCAGCATCAAATTTGTCATTTCCGTATTTACCTTGCAGTGCTTCCAGCTCTGCCTGCAACTGATGATAGGTGATAAAGCCTTTCACAAAAGCATCTTCGATATCTGCAGTCTTATAGGCAATATCATCAGAGGCTTCCAGAATAAAAGTCAGAGGATGACGTGCACCCTGCGTTCCGGTCTGCTGTTGAATTTCTTCAAACAGTTCGTAGTCTGCAAAGTAATAGCCCATCTTCTTGTCTTTAATATTCCCTGTTGTCTTATCAATGCCGATTGATGACACCGGGTATTTTACAATCGTATTTAACAAGCCGTAAGTCAGATTCATGCCCTGCTCATCCACCAGATAGTGTAATTTGGTAACCAGACGAAAGGCCTGCGCATTCCCTTCAAAGTTATAGAAATCCTCCCGCATCTGCGGAGTCAGCATCTGGGCAATCGGCGTTCCCTGAAACTGCAGTCTGGGCAGATTGCGCTCAAACCACTCCCTGATCGCTGTCTCACCAAAGTGTCCAAACGGCGGATTCCCGATATCGTGGATCAGGCCTGCACATTGCAGAATATTACAGATATCTTCTTTCATCTGCAGGGTAAATGATGGATCCTTTTTATATGCCAGTATATTTTCACCGATATTCTGCCCCAGCGACTTACCAAAAGACGAGACTTCCAGAGAGTGGGTCAGTCTCGTCCGTACAAAATCACTTTTATCCAAGGGAAATACCTGCGTCTTATCCTGAAGTCTCCGGAAAGACGCACTTCCTATAATACGATGATAATCTTTTTCAAACTCACTTCTTAGATCAGTGGAGCTCTTTTCTTTCATTCTTCCCGTTTTTACACGGCTGCGTTTTGTTGATAATAATTGTTCCCAGTTCATAGTCCGTCCTTATCAGTCCAAATAAATCGGTGGCTCATAGTCATTTCCGAGCAAAGCCTTCTTCCGCTCCTGATATCCCAGAAATGCCCATTCTGTCATATCCGTCCACTTATGATCACTGCGGTCATATACCTGCACGTAACCAATTCGCTGCGGATGGATTCTGACGCTGTTGCTCTTATATTCCAGCCCGGTATACGGATTGATTTCACCGCGTTTCGTATCTTCTTCTTCCGGTGCAGGCGGTGTTGATTGTTCCGGAGATACCGGCTGCTGTGCCGGTCGGTGCACGGAAGGTCGTCCGAAAGTGAAGCCCGGTCTTTTCATCGGATTCACTCTCTGCGGCTGTACGTCCTGCATTTCCTTTTCTCCATCAGAATTTTTGATATATGTCTTAATGACGGCATCCGAAGCTTCCGGCTTCATCTCTAATTCCTGCCTGGCCTCCGGTTCTTCCGGCAGTTCCTTTTGCTCCGGCATATCCTCAACCATTCGGTCAATCTCTGCCTCCGCCACGTTCATCATATCTACCAATTCACCCATGGTAATATCACGTTCTGCCTCCTGGGCCTTATCATCCTCATCCATGCCCATAGCCCTGTCTCTGCGTCGGTTTACCTTTTCAAGTTCTGTCTGCGTCGGTAAAATAACCCCTTCTTCTAAAGCTGCTTCTTTATCTAAAATATTTAACTGAAAAGCACAGCCCAGAATACCTGCGATCATTCTCATATCCTGTTCCTGAAAGTTATCACGATTCAAGCGCTGCGTCAGATTCTGTCTGGACATCTTTTTTCCGGTCTTCTCTTCAATCACTTCGGCCAGTTCTTTGATCGTCATGCGGCGGCGGCTCAGAATGATCTTTACTTGTTCTGCAAATGTTAATGCTACCATGCTTTTTCCTCCTTATTTTACGTTACTTATACTATCCCGCTTGTTAATGTTTCTATTATTAATAAATTATAATTTTTCCCTTTTCCATTTTATCAAATGGTATCGCATTCGTCAATGTAATGGAATACTTTTTAAGTTCTTAGTAAAGTTTTGTATTTGCATTCTTTACCGTTTATAGTGTGCTTTAAATAATGTTTTGCATTTTTCATAAATATGTTGTAAAATATCAGAAGCGGGGTATGGCTCAGTTTGGTTAGAGCGCACGGCTGGGGGCCGTGAGGTCGCAGGTTCGAATCCTGTTACCCCGACTTTTAACGTAAACAGTAACAGCTATGGAAGAAGGCTATATTACTAAATACTCTGATGAAGAAGAGACTGCAAAATGTGTAGCCCAATTCTTTAAGAGTATTGTTTCTGCTCTTTCAGAAGGTTAGATTTTACAAAGTTCTACCCTGAATTTGGGGTAGGACTTTTTTACTTGATTCGTTTTGGTGATAACCAGCTTGCAGAACCCTAATATTTGCACTGTTGTTTTCCACAAGGTTCTGAGTTACCTCGAAACAGTCAAAGCCGTAATGAAATAGAAACAAATCCACAGTGCTTTACTATTATAACGGAGTATTGAGAATACCCCAACTTGTTTGGGAGAAAGGAAATAATCCAACCGCCCTTACATAGAAGTTGGATTATACTTGATTAGATGAATCAACAAACAAGAAATGCAATGAAAAAAATCACCCCAATATTGTTATTTATATGTATTGGTATTATCATGAGTGGATGCACAAGACAACAAACAGATGTTGGAGAGTCAGTACCGGAGCAAATCAAGCAAATTTTTGAGGCGAGGAATTCTTATATCGGTAATAATAGTGCTGATAGCAGCTTGCTAAATTTATTAAAAGAGTATTATGCGGTTGATCAGAAATATACTATGGAGTTATTAACGTTCGAGGAACCGTATGTCTTGATACTACATTTTGGCGAGGAACCAGATGAATTAAAAATGTGGAACATTTCAGCTGTTAGCTTAGCGTTAATTGATAATTGCAGTGAAGTTAGATGGGATTATGAAAGAGATGGCGAATTAATCACATATTATGTTACAGAAGATGATACCAATAAAATTTTACAGATTAATAATATTAAAGATTATAGCAAAAGCAAAGAAGAATTATTAAAACTGGTTTGTCTATTGGAATCAAAGCCGGTAATGTAACAAAGTGTTTGTGATGCGGTCGAAATCGTTATAAATTTGCGGAAGCACTGGCACCGCTTGATTTTCGGTGCCAGTTTTAAACGGATTAAGATGATTCTCGACAGCAGCTATAAAGATGCTGATACCCTGTTTCTTATCGTTGAAATATTCCGCGGTACCAATTCGGTTGACCGATATCTTAATGACAATGGTCGGTATTATTGATAGTTAAGCATGAACCAGTTCTGCAAGTTCTTCCCAGATCGGTTCCGATGCTTCCACTACCTTTTTATAGATATTAAAAATTCGCATATATTTTTCGTGATTCATCAGGTCCGGTTTATAGACCTTTTTCATTCTGACACATTTGCGAACCGCTTCTTCTTCATCTTTAAAAGCTCCCACGCCAACTCCGACCAGCAGCGCGCCGCCAAAAGATGATTCCGCATTAGCCGGACGTTTTACTTCCAGTCCAAATATATCGCTGACGATCT
>Ga0153946_1000293_pt1 | contig 21332 bp, 18 predicted proteins | sample TSNJ030MetaG_FD_104751 | JGI IMG/M metagenome (GOLD analysis project Ga0153946, IMG submission 104751) | Attine ant fungus gardens microbial communities from New Jersey, USA - TSNJ030 MetaG | ecosystem: Host-associated > Fungi > Mycelium > Unclassified | place: USA: New Jersey, Wharton State... | reverse complement strand
GCCTCGTCTTCTGCTGTCACATACGGTCCATTGACAACTCTGGATGAGTTTTGCTTCTGCCATTGATTTCTGATAAACGAGGGGCCAAACACGGCTACGGATATCACTCTCTGTAGCGGAGTATTTTTGGCCCCCATGATGCGATTGTTGTAAGAAGTCCGCCCCACCGAGGAAATCACCCTTTGATGACACCGAGGATTTCCCTTTCAATGCGTTTTTCTGCACATTGCACCAATAGGCCCATCATTCAGAGTCGCATGAGTTATATCGTATGGCACCCACTCCCCCCGATGGACAGGACATGAGCACTGAATTCTTACTCAGACCTGCAGTTAGTCTTCTGAACATTGACTTGGGACTTGAAGTATCAGATCATGGTGGCTGCAAGAGGAAAAGGCTGGAGCAAAGGATCAATGACCATACTCAGAGATGTCGCGGTACTGGTGAAATACAATTGTTGCTGTTGTGAGTGTTGGGCCGGCATGCCTATTATCGTTGGAATCCCTGATGTGAGGACCAGGGGTGACTATTCCTCTGCTGTTGAGCTTATGTACTTTCTGCAGATACTGGACCGTTCTCGCTTGGTCCGCTTAGCATAATTGCAGACATACCACAACGCATGTATCTTTTGTCGAGGCAAAGAAACTATCCGGGTGTGTTCCCAAAGCATTGTATTTGCGAGTAGTCTAAGCCCATCCTCGATAAGCTCGCGCCACCTCTGCTTAAACGAGCCATCAAGTAAGGACTTAATTGTGTTGCCTTGACAAGGACCGAAAAATGAACACCTTTATCATGGTCGCAAGTATTGTGTAAGTAATGTATTCAGCAGAAAGGCATGTCCCTGATCCTAGGCAGGTTGTCGGATATCCGAATACTGACGCAATCCTGAAATTCTTGAAGCATACACCGGTTTGTTTTGACAAAAATGTCCACAATTTGTAACCACTCAGTGCTTAACCGCCATATCCCGCGGAGCGAAATGAAGATGTCCTCGCAGCTATTCAGTTGAAACTCTGGACCGTAGTTGATCTGTCGACAATGTTCCATTTTCCTAGCAACCCTCGTCTAGTTTGCTGTGCGACAGGCCATTTGGCAGAGAAGGCTTCATCATTGATACGCGTAGGATCAGACTTGTTGCTCTCAGGTGGAAGAGGGTATTTTCTGTGTCATGGTCATCTCATCATTTTTCTCTCCAACAGCTCGTCTGGAACTCGAAAAGTGCCTTGCGTCTGTTTGAATCAGTGAGCTTGCGCACACCTCCACGTCGAGATTGAGGCCAGAAATTTCAGATCTAATGGATCCCTGAAGTCAACGGAGAAGCAAATCACCTATTCGACAATCCGACAGCGATCCATTGTTTCCTAATTAATCTAAGGGAGCCAAGCTTTTCAGGAGGCACTCGTCGGGAAGGAGGGCGATAATTTAACATTGAGACGTGGCTTGAAAAGCAGACTGTAGCCTGCAAGCTGGAATAGATATGATCGTCCCCGAGGAAGCAGGTGGTTCGGTAACTTACGCTCTACCAACAGTAAGGCGTTGGGTAGTATGCACCTGGTTCTCACATTAAAAATGGCACCCCTTCGCTACACAATGATGAACCAAATTGCCCCTTGCGCCATAATCAAAGGGCACGGGAACCATGAGTTTTGATGAGCTATACAGAAGTTCCATCTCTCAGACAGTGCGGAGATGAGAGAGGGAATCACCAGCTGTGAGACCTTTGTGGCAAGGCCCTGTCTTTTCCTGCTGAATAATCAGATAAAATATTCTTAGTTGGTCCGAATGATTTCCTCGGAGGCTTACTAGGACCCCGAAACTCATTTCCGATCTCGGACACAAAAGGGGATAACCAGTCGACTGTTACGATCCTGGTTGGTATATGGTATCAACCAGGTCGAAGACCTACCCTATGAACAACTACGGTATATGTGACAAAGGCACGTATTCTCGACCGCTTGTGTCAATATACTCTTGAACAACAAACTAATTTTGTTGTCACGAATGCAAGTGTCAATAGATCATTACAAGCGATATTTGTTGCTTACGAGTGGAAGCCCGGGCAACAAATCCTCCCATCTAAAGCAGCATCTGGTGGAATCACTGCGCTGAATACTGAACTTGTCGCTATCTGACTTGGCATTACCAAGGCTGCAAATATGGATGTCAACCACATCGTCAACATCACAAATTCTCTACCATCGGCTAGAAACGCTATCAATTACTCCCATCATTCAGGACAATCACTCGTCATCATCAAGTACCTCAAAGCTTTTTTTAATCGCATTTTCAAATTCCATTGAATCTTGAGATTGCCCGAGTAAAGCTAGGTGGTCTCTCTACATTAAAGTCAATGAAGATGCCAAAAAATATTCCTGTGTTTAACAACCACAATCCGTTCACTCCGCCCGATACACTAACTCGTTTATCGACCAATGGATCACATAACAAGGGCCATCATCTCTTGAACCTTAGGATTGACAGGGAAAAAAAACTCATGAGGCCATCATACCTCAAGGGAGAGGGAGGATGGTTAAAACGCATGGGTGTTTCTGTACCTCTATGCGCCAGAGCCACAAGAGCTATCCCAAATCACACTCCCATAGGAAATTATAAGAAGAGATTCATCTCAAACAGAACTCGTGTCCATGTGGCTTCGAGACTAAAGCCCACATAATAATAAACAATTGCCACCGGTTCACATACAAGCACGAAGACAGGATGATTTCGAAGAACTTGATTGCCTTTCTTACAGACAGTCCAACAGCGTTCGCATGGGCTAGCGTTTCTCATTAGGATGCGACAACTATTTTTTTCTTTTCTTTGTTTAGTAGGAATGATCGTAGAGTACCGTGTACTTTACCGCGGACTGCGATCGAGCACCGAGTTTTAAGTGTCAGAAAAGATCTAACATGCGAAACATTCAACAAGGTACTGGTGAATCTTATCCACTCCCTTGTCCTCAGTTTCTGTGCTATCACTTACGTCGAACAAGAACATGCGCCCTTGCATCCGACCTGATTAGATTGCCAAGGTGCGCCGCTGCATATAAAGAATATTATCAATACAAGCAAGGAACGAGCCATCTCAGCTGAGGATGCGCTACGATCCAACAAAGTCGGAGATATCAAGATTCAGATCAGTGATGCAGACATTGTGAAACATCATTCTACTCTCCCTAGGAGTATGAAAAGGTGTTTTCATTTTACTGCATTTTGTTCAGCTGTTGTCAGTACAAGTCCCTGGATAATGGACAAAACCGGAAAATTCAGACCAAAAATCTGGGGAAGAGTCTATGACGAGGATCCCGCTGCATATGTAATTCCTTCCTTACATTGTTTGATTGGCTGCTCCGTGGTGTTCGTCTTCATCAGCACCGAGTACCGAGTGAAACACAATCACGCCTAAGGAACTGATAAGTCCATATTTTTTTGTACATTTCACAAAAATTTCTACATAATCCACGACCTTTTATCACTGTCAGCCTGGAGTAAGGTTTCTAGTACATACTGTATATCCAAACAGAAGCAGCGCTCGTTACGCAACAAGCAGATCATGAGTAACAACGGTGAAAAAAGTTGGACGACTGGGCTCAGGACGAGGGTATGCAAATATAGAGAATGGGTAACAAAGTGGCATCATGACCAGTAGTGTGGGATAGGAAATCTGTGTTGAGGTGAGCTGGACAGGGTCACTTGATCACAGCTCGCTATGATTTGATAGAGAAGATCCGGCACGGGTTGATGAGGGCCTGGATTGAGAACTTAAGATAAGATAGGGCCACAGCGAAAGATAATTTACTTACTGGTCGCTTGGTTTCCTCTTCGGCCAACCGTAAACCTCACTAATCCATTTAGCCATATCTCCTTCTTTTCTCATTTTCATCGTATTGACGATCCAAGGATGTTCCAGCATTTGCCCAGGGGCTGGACGATATTGTGGATCAACGACCAGACTTGTAGCAATTGATATCAACGCTGATAGGGAGGAATAAAAAGAACATACGCTTGTTTGATGAAATCCTTCATGTCATGAGTCCACTGAACATTTGGTTCATCCTCGAGGCGGGGAGGCTGGATGTGAAACAATTAACTGAAATAGTCCTACTATGCTGAATTGGTATACCTCGTTTTGAGTGATATGAACCATCAGTTCAATAGGAGGTAGATCATTTGGGAAGGGAAATCGGTTTTGAACTAATTCGAGGAGAGTGATACCAGTAGACCATACGTCCGATCTAATTGTATATTTATCCCCAGATATCCTTTCCGGCTTGAGAAAACAAGATCAGTATCGATTTTACAATTGCAAAGTAAGAATACTGACAGCCATGTAAAAACTCGTGCCCGTAAAAGTATTCGCAAGCGAGTCCACGAGTTCCCCAGAGACACCAAAATCGCACAGTCTTACAATACCCTGATTTGTCAAGAGAATATTGGAAGGCTTGATGTCTCGGTGTATAGTCTTTTTCCGGTGGAGATAAGCAAGCCCTTGAAGAATCTGAGCACAGAATGAGATTGGCAAGACACAAACTTGAACGTGGGCCGTAAACTCACTCCTTCAGCTAAGCGACCAGCAATCTTTTCGCCGACAATGGCGCCGTGGTCGCGAAGCCGTTTTCCGACTGCTTCTAAACTACCTCCCTCACAGTACTCCATGAGGATTTTGACCTCACTCGTGGATGGAGAGATGTAGGCACCATAAAAGCGAATGATATTGATGTGCTGAGTAGTGGTCATGATATGTACCTCACGCAACAGCTGCCTGGGCGCTTGGCGTGTAGTGATGGTTTTCCTCGCTATGATTTTTCCTGATCTCTTGTCTTTGACCTTGTGAACCGCGCCGCCAGCACCCTCACCCAATCTTTGTAGCTCCTCAATCACTTCATCCGACCAGTTACCAAGATTTGCAGCCAAAGGATCGGGCTCGAGGTCAGTGTCGTCCTGGGGGGAAAGAGGCTGAGTAGTCAAGTTGTCAATTCCTTTGATCAAGCTATCAAGACTGTCCAGAGGCTCAGAGGCGGTACGACTGGGCATAGTTGTGTCCCGGAAGGGCCGTAAGGTGGGCGCATCGTCTGGTGACCCGTAATCAGGGGGCTGGAAATCAGGCCCACCATTGTAGTAATCGATGGGGACAGTCTCATCAATTCTCAGTCGAAGACGACCAGGCTTCTGAGGAGCAGGTCTTTCAGAGGGCTGGAGATCAGGGTCGCCATTGTAGTAGGTGATGGGGGCAGTCCCATCAATTTTCAAGCGAAGACCAGGGGGCCTCTGAGGAGCAGGTCTTTCAGGTGACTTCAAACTAGGAGGGATGGAGGGTGCTGGGCGCTGTGAATTGTACACACTGGGCGACCCAGTCCTGATGGGACCACGGGGACCGGCTGGTCGTGAGACGCCGGGCCTCTCCATCCTTTGCCTTGGATGAGAGGATGTAGAGGATGAGACTATGGACGACAGTATGGTAACTTGTGGAAGCTCAGTGGCACAACGACAGACGTGGACAAGAGTATAAGGGTATGACCAATCTATCATTTGTCCTTGTTTTGTCATCACTTCTTTCTTTCTTCTTTCTTTCTCTGACCTCATGACCTCCGACTCCCCCCGTTCTATATCTTCAAGCGTGTCATCCACATCTTCCACGCCCACTGCCGCTCGCAGGCGACCTGAGGCGTTGCGACTCACACATATTGGGTGCGTTTTTATGCTTCACCGTCTGGGACACTCATTCACCTCCGTCCCAGTATTGACCCTAGCGAAATCATTGGCAAAGTCCTTCGGAGAGCCCGACAGTCTTCTACGCATCCTACGATCACTCTTGACTTCGCGGATCATACTACTATTCAGGTTCTTGTCGACGGCTATGATCCCATTCATCGCGGCATCCCCAAGCAGCTCGAAATGGACGATGGCCTTGACGCTATCCTTTCCGCTAACACGTCCCTTGACCTCGAGGTCATAGACTGCGCGTTTGTTACACTACACGACGTTGCATTTGACTGCAAGTATACCCGATATTCATCAAATTCAGTTTCTTGGGAATAAAAGCACCTTGGTCTCGCCCTCAAATTCTCGGAGAAGAACCCGCGTTGGCACTGCATATGGGCTTGTATGGAGGAGCGCCACGAAAAGCTGCCCACCTGTGTCTTTCGTAGTTATGATGATGTTTACTTGGAAAAGCTCCACCGCACTCCGAGGAAAAAAAACAAGCGGTCAAAATCTTCACGTCAGGATATTCCACTATAGGCTCCTTTGGTTGGGTACGTGTCCTTGCGCAGCAGAGAAGTCTGGTCTCATAATCGAGTTTATTGCAGATTGCCTTGTTCATATCTGCATCTGCCGCCTACACTATCTAATTTGTACTCATAGGACCTCGTTTTCTGCAACCTAACTTTGCTATATGCCAGGAGCTTTCCTATTACAGCTAGCTGCTTCGTACTTGCCTTGCACTGCTATTCTTGCTGCATTCTCTATGTACCCGTCTCTTCAAAAGCTAGCGTGCTGTCAAATACCCTGTATTCCTTCTTCAAAGCATTTGATGCCCTTTAATATATTATCATTGCTCCGATGTATGTTTCCCTCAAATTTGTCGTAGATGATCACGACTGGGTTTTATCTGTCGTTTCCTATGACTAAATCATTTCAAAGCCATCAGGATGCAATTTAGCTTTATTAATGCGCTCCTTGAGCTCCTTGATGCCACTCACTGTATTCCGCAGCTATCGGACGGATTGTCAGTCGGTCACTTGAAAAAGCAAGAGTCTAATCACATCGTGACGACCAATCAGCTTGTGAACACATCCATAGACAGTTGCGATCAACCAAAGTACTAGTTACCACTATCAAAGCTAGCAACCCTTTATTGACAAGGCCATTTAATTTTGCGGCATGATCATTACTTTATTCTCAACCTCGTCCGCTTCCTTGATATGAAAGACATGTCTAAAAGTATCAACATAACATCCCAACACATTGGCATCTCCCGGTTGTTTAATTCAGGTGGGCCAGTTAATTACTCGGTCCAACAGGTGGCGATATGTTGACCGATATGGTCTCTGCCAAAATCAACTAGGAGATTCTGCCAAAAGATGAGTGTCCCTAGCTGATTTCTGAGACAAACTTTGCACGGGAATGCGGCGCTAGCTAATTTCAGCTCCAGATTTACGGGCGTTGATTTTGTGAATCAGGAGACTATACGAGGAAAGAAGCCAATTCTCATAGTTGCTAGTGTGAAAATGGAACAATGCCCGAGACAGGCAGGTTGTCAAGATGTTCGGACTATCTTTCCCATTATCTCGGGCTCTCGGTACGTACGAAATTCGAGTCGAGCAGAAACTGAAGCAACACCAAAACTTTGGCGCCGGTGAATCTCTCGCGCGATTCACGGCATTGTCTAAGAAGCACTAGAACAAGCATCCCGTCTCCCAAAAGATAGCTTACAGACGTATTCAATGATTCCTATAGTACACTGATTACAATTTGAGGGTCCTCATGCGCTGACCCATCCCCGATCAAGCGACGCATATTGACGGGCAAAAACAAGGCAATGTTCCAGACCATGTCCAAACATAGATCTGAGAGTATGTCGAGTTCGCAAACTTGACTCCAACATGGACCGGTGATGACCTTGCGAGTAGTGACTTAGAACGCCTGTACAATTTCCGAGGAGCAATTTGAACAAAGATAACATGAGGCCACGGAATTCAGGAGTGGAGACCAATAATTTCATGTATGAGTCATCATAAATGGAGTTGAAGTGGTCCCAAGAGCAAACGTAAAGACCTACAAGCTGTACTCACAGGAATTACAAATCACAGTTGGGGCGGTTTGTGTATCGAGAGGGTGATATCACTTGGCACAGGAGGTGATCCTATCCCACGCTTTGTTTGGCTTTTCATCTATGTCGACAATAACAACTGAGACATCCCCTCGTATATCCTTCGCGTCAATCACGCCCAACAACCTTGGAACTGTTCGTAAACTCAACTCAGTCCTCTTCCCAATTAAGTATAGTGAAAAATTCTATCGTGACATCCTCAAACCAGAGCTGGAAGAGTTCTGCAAGCTCAGTGCGGACTTCCAACATCATTACTACCACCTTCACTGACAGAATCATTTCAGTCTATTTTAATGACATCCCAGTATGTCGTCCATCTTTCATGGCTTGTATCTATCATGTACCTCTGTTGCGAAGGTTGGAATCATATGCTGCCGGATAGAGAATAAGGATGATCAGACAAGTTTGTATATCATGACCATGGGCGTCTTGGCCGTAAGTCGATTATCTCCCTCAAAGGTGCAAGCAGACCCCTGATTAACCCAAATAAGCCATACAGATCCCGAGGCCTGGGGTCACAAAGCCTTCAATCAGTACTCGAGACCGCGGAAAATCATACTAAGCCCAAATTCTCAAAAGTCTACCTCCATGTACAAGTGTCCAATGATCTAGCCAAAGCCTTCTATGAACGCCATGGATTCATAGAAGTGAAAATACACGAGGGCTATTATAGGAGAATCGATCCTCATGACGCCTGGGTGCTCGAGAAAATACTTTGAAGGTCGAGCTGAAGAAACCATTGAAGGTCGATACAAACCATGCAGGTGTGCGCATAATTATATAGATGTTTCTATGTAAAGTACAATAGTTACAGATATCCAAGCTGAAGATATTAACCGAATTTTAGATGGTCTATTGAACAGTTCATGAAGACCATGGCTCCTCCGGCTTGCCGCATGCCTTGACAAGCTTGACAAGTATATCAGCGATTGCTTACACTATGTGTAATTCCTCTCACCTGATGACGCTTTAGTGCATCTTTTCTCGTGAAGGTTTTCCCGCAGCCTCCATTACAGAAATAAGGCTTTTCGCCAGAGTGTGTCTCTCTGTGCCTCTTGAGATCATGTTGGCGATTAAATGACAATGTGCACAAGTCACATGAAAATGGGCGTGAGGGAGATGCTGAATATTGGGATGGCGATGTTGGCGCTGGTGTCAGAGGAATTTGAGGTGGATATTGCGGTGACGTCTGATAAGATGTCGGGCTCGACGGCTGCGAAATGTATGCATCCTGTATTTGAGAGTAGGACCTCTCCTGTGTTCGCCCCTCCAATGATGAATACTGTGAATAGGCATAAGACTGTGAAGCCGACCGGCCATAGGTCGTGGGATAGGAACGCGTTGATTGTGGTTGGTGGACTGATGGATGATGAGTGTGGCGTTGGCCGTGTAAAGTGGCGTTATCTTCAGAAGCGTGGCTCGGGGTAGATGAATAAGCATGGTACCCTGCAGTCAAGGCATTTGTGTGGTTATTTGAGTTCGAATAGTACGAGGACGAGTAGCCTTCGCCTCTGGTCGATGAATGGATTTCCCCATCGTAGATCTGGCCCATTGTCTGAGCAGAAGCCGAAGGCGCAATGCCCTGATATTCGACAGGGGAATAATTGGCTGCAGGAGGATAAGGTGCAGAAATGTTGGTCCAATGCATACTTGAGTATTGGTAGGATCGACGGTCAGCCATAGACAACTCGAATAGAATGAGAGTTTTCCGCCCAGATCCCGGCATAAATATCTCGAAGAAACGGGCGCTTGAATCTCCGTTTTCGTCGCCAGGTTTTGGTTGTATTGCCAAGGCTGGTCATCAACTAGCTCTGCAGTCAAGTATGTGTACCTGACTTCAATTTGATGTCCTCGACGTCAAATCGCGACCTGTCGTTTGCAGATACCCCGTCTCCATGTTAATTTGGGTCCGGAATTGGTTAGTTCAAGAGGGCGCAGCCGCTATTTTTTCTGAATCCAGAACGAGATATACAATGCTTGAAGTCATCATTCGGAGATTTCCCGTCTCCCATCAGTATATGGGAATCCCCACACAAGTGCGTCATGAACTGCACCCCGGGAGAGATGCTGACTCTGTTGACTCGAGGACCGCATTACTGGCCACCAATCACTGCTTTATCGTGGTTTATCGATGGGGAGCACGGTTCTTGAGTCAGACAATTTACCAAACAGCCAAGCTACCCTTTGGATCAAATATAGAAGTATTACCTTATTGACGTGGCTTCACTACCCAATACGTTCCTGGTCATTCACAAATAGTAGCTTCCATAAACTGTCTCGTGTTCCAGGAATAACTGTGCTGGGCGTTCGGCGCATGCTAACAGTAAAAAGGCAATGTGAAGAGCTTGAATAGAAATCGTCTTTGGAACGACAGGACGTAAATTTTTATCGGCTCGAAACAATGATGGGATAGGTACTGATGCGTCACTTGATTCTGCAGTGTGCCGTACCTTGATGCGTAATATGATCAACGATCCAAGGGTTTCAAATGAATAGCAAACAGGTGCCAGAAGGTTACCGAACAAGATTTCCCTTACCGCAGTTTCAGGGTGGCAGTGCTATGTGCCAAAAACACTCTGCTCCATAGATCGCTACCGCCAAAACCGTTAGACACGAGATAGTCTGTCTGTCTATCATCCTTTCTCATTTCGTATCTGTACTATTGAACTAAAACCAAGCTAGTGCTATAAAAATGGCCTCGTAAAGATCTAAGGTGACTCATCATTGAATATAATATGGTAATTGAGTGACATCATGTCAAACTAGTATTCAGTATTCAGTAATCTAATCGTTCGTCCAGCCTTCCGTGAATCGGATTTGGATACAATCACGTCGCAATGGTCCATCATTGATCGATCAGCATGTTCACTATTTAGCCAGGCTCAACCTACGCTCAACCTACGAGAACGTCTCGGGGCCAGTCTATTCAACCAATGTTGTACATTACCTCCGTCGGTCCTTGATCGGCTGTTTGGAGAACGTTAATCTGTTGGGAGGCAGAGGTTCAAGAGTCTTAATTGGATCAGTTTGGGGCTGATCGTTCAATTGTATTGTAACCTGAAATTAAACAGACACTTATCAGTGGGGTTTTGTCCACTCACGGTAGCGAGCAATCACCAGGCAACCGTTACTTACGTGACTTTTTGCAAGAGGAAGAACGTATTTTCCGCTTGCGAAGCCAGGTACTATGAAGTGCATTGGTAAATTCTTAAGGACAGGCAAGCAACTGTCAGCCAGTGATGAGTAATTGCGTCTCGCTCCAAACAAGCGTGCTAAACAGTGCAGCTGATTGATTTCGTTGTTCTGAAGAAATTTCAAAATACAGGGTACCATTCAACGGGACGGAGCAATCGTTTCTTAAAAATATCCCTTAAATAGCTCATCTCCAAGTTCTTATTTCTGTTTGTCCAATCTATAAGATCCATCGACCAGATATGGATGCCCGGTCGATTTCTTCCGTCAGTATATATCATGAGTGAGGAAGTACCCTGCGAATTATTCCTTGTTTGGCAATTGTATACTAGGCTCAGGCTATGTTTCAATGTCAAACGTTTCTCAAACATAACAACCTAGATTTTACGCTGTTGAATGACGAAACACGGTCGCTCTGCCGACAATGCCCGGGCCCCATTCAAGAAGCGAGCTAAATCGGGAATGCAGGCCCGACTGGATATATTTTTTGATGCTTCTCCTAAAATGCGTTCGACGCAGTCGAATGCCACCTTATTGACCGAAGAGCAACAAAAGATAGAAAACATAAGGGGATCCACCTCGCGACCATCTGTGATTGACGTTGATGAGGATGACATAGATTCAAAACCCGTTCTACTGGATTTTCCCCCGGAATCGAAGGGAAAGGAGGTCCTGCGTCAGCTGCCTTCCACAGAGACCAAGTCACTTGAGTTCAACCCATTGAATATTGACCCAGTTAGCTATTTACCACGTGAGCAGCCCTGGCTCCAAAATGGTGCCCCATATGGATTCCTAGCTTATTGTCTTTCGACACTATCACAAACACGATCACGTATTGCCATAGTCAACACTTTAACCAACTGTCTACAGACAATTATCATCAAACACTCGGGATCCCTACTCGCTTCTCTATATCTTTTGTCTAATAGCCTCGCACCCGCGTATGCACCCGTAGAACTTGGGCTTGGGCCTTCAAATATTTCTCGTGCTATCCAGAACATATCTGGAGTCACCCCTGCTGTTTTAAAGCGGCTTTATAACACTTTGGGAGATCCTGGGGATGTTGCAATGTCTGCTAAGTCGAACTTACGGACATTGGTTCCTCACCCTCCCTTGACAGTATTTGATGTGTATAACTCTCTGCGCGAAATCGCCCATTTAAAAGGTCAAGGGGCAGCAAAGCAGAAGCAGAAGGTTGTCGAGAAACTTTTAATATCGGCTCGTGGAGAAGAAATTCGCTATCTGACAAGGACTCTTTGCCAGAATATCCGAGTAGGGGCAGTCCGCACCTCTATGCTCACGGCCTTGGCTCGGGCTGTCGTTCTCTGCCATGCATCGACCAATAAATCAGATCTCAATATGGACCTACAAGTCCCATTCTCTTTGCTTTCCAAAGTTCAGTCATCCTCTCTCGACGCCAAATCCAAGGCTACGGAACCTGCACGGGCTAAACTCAACGCCATCTACGCAAATGCTGAAGCATTAGTCAAAAGGGTGTTTGTCAAACACCCCAACTTTGACGATATTGCTTCGGCAATACTAGATTTCGGCCTCCCTGACCTGGAAGAACGAGTACCCCTCACGATCGGTCAGACCTGCGCTGCCTACACTTGCACCCTCTTACTTTTTTACTAGGTATTCCTTTACATCCTACTCTGGGGTCACCTACTCATTCACTGGACGAAGTTTACGAAAGAATGGAGGGCCAACCTTTTGTTGCTGAATTCAAGTATGATGGACAGAGAGCTCAGATACACGCTGCCTCAGAGAATGGAAAAATTGTCCAGTTCAAGATATTTTCACGCCATTTGGAGGATATGACCACTAAGGTGCCTATTTTTGCTAACTTTCTGATCGAATCTCTCTAATATCTTCTCTTTTAGTACCCGGATGTTCAGGCATTGATAGCTTCTGTTCTGAAGAACACGTCTTCCATATCGACCTTTATCATGGATTCCGAGATTGTTGCTGTCGACTCACGCACTGGTGCCCTGAAAAGTTTTCAAGAGCTATCCAATCGAGCTAAGAAGGACGTCAAGCTGAAGCATGTGCAAATATCCGTCTGCGTGTATGCGTTTGATCTGATGTACTTCAACGGAGAGGTGTGTGAGTCCAATATGAATTGAAAGCGGCGACCTAGTTTCATGGCCGTGCAGGTACTGTTACAGAAGACCTTCAGGGAACGAAGAGCTCTTCTGCGCACCCACTTTGCTCCAAAGAAATCCGATGACTTCGAAACTGCTTGGTTTTCTCACGTAGAAGGCATGGAGAGTGAAGAAGGCAGAGATCAGATCCAAGAGTTTTGGCAGCGTTCCGTAGAAAGTCAGGCTGAAGGTCTAATGATCAAGGTTGGGGCTCTCAGCTACCCACATTTATGGCTATTGATCATCATTCCAGCTCCTCGATAATGTTATAGTCCCTGAAGGGAATGAAAAGGGATCCAGGAGGAAAAAACCTCTGCCAGCGACATACGAGCCAGATAAACGGACGGCGGCTTGGTTGAAGCTCAAGAAGGATTATGTTAATGGGGTTGGTGACAGCGTTGATTTAGTGCCGATTGGCGCATGGTATGGCAACGGACGGAAGGTGAAATGGTGGAGTCCCATACTTATGGGTTTATATGACCCGATCAGTGGTCGGTTTGTCGCTGTGTGTAAGTGTATGTCTGGTAAGCATTGCCTAATTTTCTTTCAGATGGTCGCTTATCAGATGTAGGCTTCACAGATAAATTCTATCAGGTTCGTCGGCCCATCTCCTGTCTGGCAATCCTTTTCTGAAGATAGTCAAGGAATTGAGAGAGAGATATACACCGTCAGACGAGGTCGAGACGACATGTTCCACACGACCATTATGGGATTGTGACTTTGGAGGCGAGTGGTGGTTTTTATATCTGGCAGGGTCTTTGACTCAGCATGCTTGCAGGCTTTAAGCCTGATGTCTATTTCCAGCCACATGAGGTATGGGAAATTCGCGGAGCAGAGTATGTCCATATGTCATAGCCATTCTTGAAGCTTGTCTAATTTTAACCACTAGTATCACTGTAAGTCCTGTGTCTGTGGCAGCCAGAGGACTTATATCCTCATTTCGCGGTCTGAGTCTACGTTTTCCTCGGTATTCAAGGAGGAGAGAAGACAAGTCCATTGAACAGGCTAGCACGCCTGAATTCATGGCATCCATATGGCGGAAACAATCAGGGGATTGATGACGGAGATGAATTGATAGATGCAGAATTCCCCGTCTCCTCTGCTGCATCTGAAGAAGATATCTGATGCATGTGTGATTTATCGTTGTAGTTGTACTTTATGTTTATACTTCACTCCCATCATGTGGCATATTGTACACGGCCTATCAGTGTAGAGCAACTCAGAACCCTCTCTATGTGGAAGATGTCGAGACAAAGAGCACTCTTTATGAAGCAGTCACGAATGTGCTTGTTCAATATTTCTGGATGCTGTGGCCTGCACACGGGAGGTCGGTGAATGTTGGTGAATGGTCAAATTTCCAAATCTTGCACTGTTCATGGCAATTTCTTGTCAAATTTACGGTCAATTTTGTATGACTAACTAACTACCTTCTCATCCCCGCTCCCTGAGTAATCTGATTGAAAAACCGTCTTCCTAACTCCTTTACAATTACTCCTTTTTCATGCGTTGAACATGAGGTGAGGATCAACAATGCTCGAATGTTTAGTGCTTCTGTTTGTTTACTATTAACAAGTCGGATTTGTATTATTGTTTCTATATCTCGACTACGTTTTTCTGGCCACGCTGCTTCTATATCGACGACAAGCACAAGCCTGGTTCAAGTCACTCTGAGTTATGACAATTTTTCAGGAACAGCACCAACACTCCTAACTTCCTATATATTCATCGGTACCATCTTTCGAAACACCCTGACGCTTGATGGTGGCTACCAGATGATGACGAGGTAATGCGTATATCAAGACTTTCGAATTTGCTGTCCGTCTGAGCTTCTTGATTTCTTGGGCTTACTGGACTCATTACGACTCTCGTGTTCTCGTGTAAGTATTTTTCAAGTTGATTGATCCATTGTAGTTCACCAAAAAGGGCAGGTGGTTGATTTAGGTTGATTTAGGTGGTTTCGCAGAGTGAATGCATCGAACTATGCTAAACCGCCGAGGCATTTGTATTTGACGACTATGATGAAGCAGATTTTGACATAGTTTGCAGGTGAAGACAAAATAGTTGGACGCAACAAGGCATTTTGATCTACAGGCCCTCTTCTAGAACTTGTCTCCAGCCAACAATCTGACTCTCAAGCAACCGTTGATACATGCTTGCCTCAGTCCCCTCCTGTCCGAAAATCTCACGATTGACGCGAGGAAGAACCTCAGTGACCGCTTGAGTCCATTGTGGATCTCTGTCCTGAGGGCCTAACCTTATTTGAAGGGTACCATAGGCCAAAAGGAGCTGAAACCTGTACGCGAGAGGAATCAGAGATCCATGTTCTGCGACATTCTTAGGTGTGCGAGTTTCTACTAGACGTAGTACCTCAAGCGTAGATGAAACTGATGGTCTGACTGCTGGCTGGAATTCCCTGTTAAGGTCCCGATGGTCTGCGTCTGGTAATTCCTTCGCCGGTGGCCGTATTCTGGGCTGCGGTTTCTGAGCCTTTCCTGAGGAAGGAAGCCCTAATCCACTGATCACCATTTGATAAATTCCAATCTTGAACTTGAGTACTTGGACATTGGTGGAGTGGCCAAGCTGAGATAATACTTGATGAAGTCGAGAGGGCGATGGAACACGGGTATACAAGGCGACTGCGAGCTTATTCAATTCTAGCTCCACAGTACTTGTCAGATTTATAAGCTACAAGCAGAACAGTGAGCATATGCTGGTTCATACAAAGGGGTACGTACAAGAGATAAGAGGCGACGTGCCAGCATTCGTCGCTGGAGCAGGGTTTGTTGGAGACAGAGCGCAATGATATCAATCGGAGATTCGAGGTGAGCCTTTCCATCTTGGTCAATTAGTTGATCAGCGAGCAAAGGTGAACATGGGACTTCAGCGAGAGGGTGAGATTGATGCGATCATATTAGGCGTGCAGTTCTTACTAGCTGCTGTAGTTGTCTGTTCGTCATGTTCAAAGAGACTAACAAGCCAATCAAGCAAAGGCCAGGCATTTTCTTGCACTGCTGTTGGTAAACCTGTCTCCAGGCCGGCATCGAGTTTGACACAACTCAGTCGTTCCGGATAACGTTTTGCTTTAGGCCTGGCTCTCAGGGTTGGGGAAAGTGCATTCTGTCGTAAAGAAAAATCCTTGCTCAAAAGTTCCCAGCAATCTTGGGATTGCATGATGTATGAGGCTCGCCTTGCAATTGTCGATTCTGCGTCGTCGTGATCAAGTACTGGATCATGCGGTGATCTACGGCGGGGTAGAGCGCGAGATAGTCTATCAGGTTGACTGGTATGAAGGTATTTCAGGAGGACTTTCTGAGCATCGACTACAGTTTTCATCGGAACAAAATTCATGGACAATTGCGATTGTTGTTGCTTGAGAATCTTGGACGGTGAAATTTGAGCCGAGGAATCAACCTCATCTTGCGAGCTCTCCATCGGTTGTAGTGAGAGATAAATCAACTGGCGTATGTGAGGGCTATATGAGTTTAGAGTGATGATTGATGTTTCGATATAGAGTGCGCTCACGGCCAAGGATCGAACTCTGAGGTGCACAGCTGGTCGAGGGTAGCAATAGCCGTTTCATATTGGTGTTCTTCGAAGCAATTGTTAACGAGCTCACGTTGAGCCTTAGTGAGTTGCCATGTGTTTCCCTTGTACACCATTGTCGGGATTCCAAAGCAGTCACGGATAACAGTCACGATCAAGCAGTATAGAGACCCCCACTGACTGATTATCTATGGACCCAACTCAGGACGTGACAGATTAAAAAAAGTCCAATGTCTCCGGCACCGTACTGCCGGTCTGGCTACTGACGGGAAGGAGCCAGTAGTGTGTACCAACAATTATTATACCTTCAAAGATCCGGGACCACCACTAAAAAATATTATCCATCCCCCACTCAGACAGAGTGGCACTTGCAACCTGTTTCCGAAGGTCGGCTGAAGCTCGCTGCTAGAACCAAGTCGGTCTTACGGTAGGTCGGCTCTCCGGTACCCTATTCCAAAGTTTTTTTACATTAGTTTCTTGTGGTTTCTGTTGAGACCGATCACTACGACGAATATTTCCGGGCAGAATTTTCATCGACACTTTGTATTAGGAAATGTGTAAGATACTTCAGTTACGTCCCACCTTACCGATGTTAGTTATTATTATCATTCAGACATGTATTGGGAATGCAGCTGGACCTTCTTTTCACTTTGACGGAACCCAGATTCGGAGCATGGTCAAAGGCAACGAAACAGTATATCAGCTTGGGAGACTGTGCTATTGCTGGGATATCAAATCTAGTATCAGACTCCTTCTCCGAGTGCAAATATACTGTAAGGACCTGGTTTGATGTATCGGCACCTTAACCAACCAGGCACAAACAAAATACTGGGAAATTTGAGATCATGTTCGTCTAAGACAATGTTAGTCCGTTTGGTGAACCCATTTCGACTCTTCTGGCGAAAAGCTCATTCAACTATGTCAGAGAGACTGGCAACTCCGGGTCCAGTGGAAAAATCTATCCACAGGAAGGTTAGATTGCTCGTTGATCGTCGTTGCAAGAGTGTCACTACTGATACCTCTGGGACTAGTTGACTGACCTCCTCAAGCCAACCGACCTGACGATCGAAAATGACTCATGGAAGCATTTTCATCACGCTGCCATGCGAGAACAAAATGGAGGTAACGGAGAAACCCGTATGTACGAGAAAAACATCAGCTCTTCGGCTGTAACACATGTCCTAGACTTCTCGATTCGGATTGTCTCCAATGCTTTCGAAGGCAAAGTATGTCTTCCAGCCTAATTTTCTTGGAATAATCATGACTTGTTCCGATAATTCTTTGCTTAGAGTCCCATACAAAGGCATCGAATGATTAATTCGGCATTATCGGAAGAGTTTACTCAGGGACTGCATGCCTTATCACTTAACACCAAAACGGAGGCGGAGGCAAAACTCACTGTGAAATAATCGTCATGCCTGGTTACTCAACAGAAAAAAATTGATGTCGGTTTGTGCTCCTGCCTAAGAGCTCTCACACTGATCTTTCCCGCAGTATCAAGCTTCGACACTATCATTGAAGAATGTGCACCAAATGACTTTTTGTTAATTCAAAAATTTTAATGCGGTGCTTGAGTGCAGTCTGGGTATTGAAGTGGACTTATGCGCATGAATTCAACCCAGTATTGGTCTAAGACTTAGGATGTTCCTCAGTTGTTCACCTGCTAGATGACCTCTGAACACTATTATCGTTGAGGTTATGGGCTTCTGCCCTTAAACATTATAACAGAACACACAGACCTAACACACATCATGATGTCATAGCCCGGAGGATCTATGCCAGTGGCTCTGACAAATTTGACAGATTTAACTGGGCAGAATGGAGCAATAATGTCAAGACCATTACCAAACTGAGAGGATACTTAGATGGGTGAAGAATGGTAGGAAACTCAGACATTACCATTGTGTGAACAACACCTCTAGGAGCCTCAAAGCTTCATGAGAAATTTTCGAGGGAGAAATCTAGTATATATAAAGGATCCCTACACACAAGAGCCCCAAGAGCCCCGAAGGATTTCCAAAAACATCCTAACTTAGGGTTACACATACAACTGACTCTTTACCATCCCTTGCTGTTCATGACAATCATCAAGCAAGATACCAAAGACTTGACCCACGTGGGATGATTCAATTGCCCAGAATAAGCTTATATCTCTTGCGTCCAGAATCACTGCGCAGACTTTGTCCTGAAGGAGGTTCGCTGGCACCAATAGCTGAAACATCACAACTTGCACGTCACAATACTTCCCACAACAACGATGATAATGCACGTCAGATGGGATGACAGAGCCAGGGTCAAAATGTGTTCAAATTTTTGCAGCTTCGGCTCATGAGTTATTCTCCCCCAAAACCAAGTCTTGTATACCAGACACAGCTTCACATAGTACGACATACTATGCTGAGCTCTTCTCCGTTGATGCTCTTGTCCGTAGTGAGGGATGAAACCATTTCGTCGAACAAATACGTCAGGCTTACTCACCGAAGTTGTTTGAGAGCCTAAGCCTCAGGCTCGCAGAGAAACTGCTGCATGAGGTTTACGCTTTCATGTGAAACGCAGAAACTGCTTTCAGTCGAGGATATTCCGCCTGTGCCTGGTGACGTTTTGCTGCAGTAGAAAGAAAATAAAACGAGCTGACAAAGGGGGTGTGGGAAACCGGCCAGAAAATCACGACAGCTAGACCGCCTATCCTGTGGTCACACTAGTGCCTTAATAAGATTTTGCAAGATCTGCAGCTATGAAACTGAGGATCTCCGTGTATAGAGTTGTGTCGTATATTGGCCAAATGATCAGCATTCATGGGGGAACAATGTACACTGAATGGAGGCTAACATTATAGATGGACAAATCGCACTTCCTTCCACGTGAAAATACTATCTTAGAGGTCGTCCTTCCCATCAATTTCCCACAGGGTCATTCGCTTCGTCTGACACTTGTGACACCAAAACAAATACCATGCCGATGCAATAAATGCGACGTGAACACTATCCACGCCAGCGATCAGCCCGAAACACCATGAGGTGGATAATGACTTATACCAACAGGAAGCGTTCTGGACCCAAAGTCGATTGTCCTGGGTTGATGGACGCAGCGGGATGATCTGAGATTGACCTAATAATCAAACAGAAAATGCGCAGAATTATAGAGTTGATCGAAGTTGATCTCCAATCGTGCGACTCGCGTTAGGTTTAATATTACGACGAATATAGCCATTTCAATGACACCCCTCAATGACCAATATCAACTGTCGTTAAGGTGTAGGATCACGAAAATCTTCGAAAAGACTCATTCCTGCGATGTAGAAGCGAGTAAGATCTTCTTCAAAAACATCCCAGTCTATCAATAAATTGAGAAGGGTTGAGAAGGCCACCACCGCCCATGTACTAGAAATTCTTAATGGAATGAGTGCGGATATGAGAGTTATATGAAATCAATACTAGCTGTCGATAACATACTTGATTGGAGCTCCTCAAGATATAGATTATCGCTATCTTGGATAGTTTTTCACAACCGACCCACCCATGAGTCCGTGGCTTTTTGCCATCCTCGGGGCATAATTCATCCTTTCGCGGCTGGAACGCATCACTGCATTTTGGTTGCGAAGGACCAAAGAGTTTGACTCAATGTTTGACATATTTACGTTTGTCAAGAAAAGTCGTTGGGGAATCCTTACGCCATGAAACAGGTTCCAGAAAAGTGCTCGATATATGATACTGGTATCAATCTTTCTCCGTTCACACAATTCATTTCGTTGCCAACGAACTCTGCTTTAAACATTATCTGATTCTGAAAGACATCCTTGGTCACCCCGCTTTGGTGGAGTAACGCAACTACTGCTCTTTTGAAGGTAATCGGTCTTGAAGACGGCGAAAATAGCTCTTCGTCAATTGGGTTGGGGTCTCCTTTTCTGTCGACTTGAATTCCAGCATTCTATAAAGGATTTGGATTTCCCCCCGATGTCCGTCGATGTTTAATGGAGCTACTTAATTTTCTTTTGTAATGGTCGTTAAGAAGATGTGTTAGTACCTAGACCACCTTACCTTGTCTGAGAAAACCTGTAGTCCTTTATCGCTAGCGCCTGGTCGGTCTGCCCAGCATAGGCCTCAACAAGATTGACCCAGGGTATATCTAAAGATTGCTGTCTAGTAGAAAGAAAAAAACAAACTTGTGCCCATAGATTGAGACAACGCAACCTTTCCTTCCTCCCTGACAGGGCCTGCTTCAAACTGGATTGATGGGTCTGTAGAACTTGAGCAGGTAAATCTTAGAACCACTTACAATGCCAATCGATGTGGCTACAGTAGAAAAGTATTATGAATGTACTAAAGCAAGGTAGGGGCTGTTCACAGGAAAGGACTGGAGGCACCTACTACAGTCTTCAAGTCGTATACTAGCAAAACATCGGAGGCCTGGTGAATGACCTGGTGAATGGCCTGGTGAACGTGGACCATTGTCGATGCACGTGCTTGGTTACTTCCAATTCTCGGCTGGTCAGGAGGCTTCTGACATAAAACATCTCATTGTGTCCTCCGCCATAATGTTCCCTCTCATTGCATACAGCCACCACCTCATTCCAGCGAGCACCCGGGTGGCTTGTAACTTTTGCATCTAATTCTCACCTCATTG
>Ga0153946_1000291_pt1 | contig 21401 bp, 31 predicted proteins | sample TSNJ030MetaG_FD_104751 | JGI IMG/M metagenome (GOLD analysis project Ga0153946, IMG submission 104751) | Attine ant fungus gardens microbial communities from New Jersey, USA - TSNJ030 MetaG | ecosystem: Host-associated > Fungi > Mycelium > Unclassified | place: USA: New Jersey, Wharton State... | reverse complement strand
GATGCTTTAGATATCCTCAAATCACACCGCCAGCAACATATGTGTGCAAAGCTAGGATTGTTGCAAATCCCGCTGCCCAAAAAGGAATGGGAACAGCGATTACCTCACCAATTCTTGTGCAGGTACGATTTGTTTGAACTAACCTTGGTTTGTCCTCTTGCGGACTGAACTCGACTAGCAATGACTTGCTCACAAATGAAAGACTTGTTGTGTTCGTCCACGAATTGTGAGAAGTTTTATCCAGTTAATTCATGGGCGGTGATAATAATATTTCATCAAGTGGGAATCTTCGCTTCGAACTGGAATCTTCCGCCACCTGTGATCCCGATCTAGAACGATCTTACCTAGTAGGTGTTATTTAGCTTTGTATCTGCAAATGTTTGATTTTCTCAGATTGATTTTTCAACGAGTCTTGTCGAATGGGTCAAGGCCGATGGGTATTCTCTCGTAGATGCTAATTTATATCCCAAATCTTCATCTGTTGTCATGTCCACTGTGAGGCCCTTTTCCAGGCTTTTGAGGGAAGAAATTTCTGCTCACCTTCCGGTCTTCAGCGCACAAAAATTACAGAAGATAACATCCAAGATACCCTTATCTACATCTGGGACAACTATATTCAGTTTGTCAATCATCTTGAATTTTGACCTCCTTCTCATGCCTACCTGAAGGCTTTGTGGGGCGAAGGAAGTCGTCCTAATCGGTCACGGTCTTGGATGTCACTCTCTTGTTCGTTTGATGGAACGTCGGCGTGTGTATTTCTCGTTTTTTGGTGGTAGGAACTTGAAATTGAGTTTGTTTGATAGTTTACGGCATCTCGAAATGTGTAAAAGCTGTGATTCAAATTGTAGGACCGCAAAAATCACCTGGAGTTCCCATGTTATCCGACGAAACCCGCAACTGGTATCGGAAGGTATGTATTGAACTACATCAGAAGTGTAACTTGGTTCATCAGTCTATAGCATTCCTTCGTAATTGTCCCAACAACGCATCCCATTCTCAGTCCTGACACAAAAGCTAAAGATTTGCGAAAACATGGGACTATCATACCCATCGGTTCGTCTTCACCTGATGTTGACCTATGGATCTGTTGGCTCATCTTGTGTAGAGGAAACACGGCAAATGAAACTACTCATTACTGGCTTACCAGCAATCCAGGATATTGTCAAGACTGTAGTGACAGCTCCAGAACCTACCCCTGTGGCAGTGAGAGGTAAACCACCTGCTTCCAAAGTTACTGCGTAATTATGTTATATATTCGAATTCGTCACGCTTTCAAATCGCTTTCTGGGTTCAATTGTGTATTCTTAATCTTGGGGTATGTACGATGATATTTAGAGTAAATCAACAGTCTTCCTACTTGCGGATATGATGGCAACTGGCTTGCCTTCGAAACTCAAGAAATCACCATTCGCTACTGCAACAAGATCAGAGTTACTGTTCTTCACACCTAAAAGTTTACCCAGATTCGTGGAAGCTAAAGCAAGTGCCTGCTCGTAAGAAACATCACCTTGGTCTGCCTCCAGAGCAACCTAGAATTCTTTTCAGCTCATCATACCAACCTGAGATCTCAGGCCTCTCACCCAGCCAGCATCAAAGCGGATATTTCTCGCACTCCAAGACTCTTCAATACCAATTCCAACAGTCACATTGTGTCGAATGAGGGTACTCAGCGCATTTTCTTTGGTGAGAGGAGGACCAGGAAGAATCCTCTCTGATTTCCAGGTATAGGGGAAAGGTCGAATAGGACGCAGAATGACACCGATATCAGCTCGTCCAATCTCACTTGCGAGGATGTGAGCCTCTGATGCGCCTACAAAAGTAAACTGAAGCTGTTTTCCTCCATCGGATTGAATCTCCTGCTTGAGTTTTATCAAGGTTGCCATGATATCTGCACTATCAACGTTGATGACCAATGGTATTTCGCCCTAATTCATGAATTGGATTCGGTTGTCAGTCTTCACATAGACTTACCTTAGATACTAAATCAAATGCCTCACCGAGAGCGCCTCGGCCCTCACCATGAAGAAGACGACGAAGCAAGCCAATTTGAGTGCTTACGCTTGGTCTGTTGTAAGCACCGATATTAATATGAATAGCAGTCTCTTCTTGGATTAAAGCTCCTTCGGAAAGCTTGTGGAGCGCCCCGGTTGAGAAAGCGACTCCGAGCCCGGAAAAGAAGGCGGAAGAGATTGGGGAAGAGATGCCCATCGTTACACCAGCACGGTAAGCAAGTCTGAGTAGGCAGATTTGTCAAAAAGATAAACGCTCAAAGAATGACCCTCGTACTGAGCATCACGGGAGCTATATGAAAGTCCGTCGACAGCACGAATAAGACCGCCATCACCTCCGATGATTTCAGGTACATCACTTGTGAGAGGGACCATCCTCAGTAGTCGGTTCCTGTTGGATGTCCTGGAGACCCAAAGGACTACTAAAGCTTGTTAGGGCAGGCCTATCGGTGATGAGTTAAGGATTGTTAAGAATTGTTAAGAATTTATACTGTAAAGATCCGGATCTGCTTACGCAATGCTTCCGCCATGCAAATCAACAATTTTGAGGTTTTCAATTTTTGTCTCACTAGTCTTATCACAAACACCATTACCCAACACAACACAACGAACTTTGCCATCTTCGACCAAGACAATGCCTGACTTGCGCTCATCAGAGAAGATTCGGTCAATGCTACCGTCCTCTGTAGACATATGTACTTGGCCTACGTTGGTGAAGAGAACAGGCTGGGATTTGACTGACTGGGGAATGAGGGGTGGTAAACCATCATACTTGACGGCAAGTCGTGCTTCCTCATCAAAATTGGGTGTCTTGGGAGCCTGTTGAGCATGAACGGGCTTCGGGACAACATGTGGGTTCTCAAGCTGTGCGATACCGTCAATGAAGACTTGTCGAGGCGCTGCACCAAGCGCGAGGGGATGACTATCCCAAACAACAATATCTGGGACCAAAAGGTCAGTTGCGTGTGTCGAGAACCATGGTGAACGTGCAGCTGACCAGCGTCATGGCCAGTCCTGATGAATCCAATTCTGTGGTCCAGCCCCATAATCATGGCTGGGGTGGAGGTCACAGATGCCAAAGCCAGGTTAGAAGCCAAGCCATAAAAATGAGCTTGCTGGGCTTCAAAGATCAGGTGCCTCGAGTTGAGAACGGAGTGGTCACTCTGGATGCAACATTTGAAATGCGTCTATTGTACAAGGGGTCTATATCGTACCTTCATAGCAACATGGAATCTATGATCTGCCAGGATACGAGGCGCAAATTCAGAACCCCGATAGGCCTCACGTTTGTATCTGGCATTGGTAGCGAATAGTGCAATGCCCGGTGTCTTACCTACATCAAAATGGCTCAGTGGATTGACAAAATTTGATATTGGAGGTCGTACCATAAGCTTTCTTGAGTAGATCGGGTACCAGATAAGTTTCATGGGCATGATGGAAAGCAGCAATTGAGAATTTAAATTCATTGGTGAGCTAGATCAGTGGTTGGATAGTTCTCTTGGAAGATAAGGATCATGAGTACATACCCGAACCATAGCATCTAGGTCGACAGCCTCATAGCAGTGATTGTGAACCTGGCTCGTTGTTAAGCTGCTTTAATAGTATAGACATGTTCAAAGGCCAACCTTGACATGACCTCGTAGGACATCAACTAGCGCCTCCCATTGCAAACTTTCAGGGAATGAACTAAGGTCATTCCACTTTTCCATTAAGACTTTTTCACAATACGCGTCCTGTTCTTCTTTGACCATCCGTGCGTTATTGTATCTGTATATCGCAATCAGGCGCTTGAATAATCAGACCAAGATGCTGCTTACGCTTCTCTGAAGGCCCAGTTCGTGTCCATACGAGTCCCAGAGTAAACACCGCCTAAAGGTGAGAGTAAGCGCACGCCACTGCAGCACAAAACATGCTTACTTGGGTTTTCACCTGATAGTCAGGACACAAGATAAACAGAAAAAACTTCCTGATGCTGAATCCACGTACCACAGGCATGTCTATAAACAATGAGACATCTTCCCGGAGCATTACCATGGAAGAACTCACTTCATTTGACGCCACCGAGGAGGTAAGGATGGGTCGACTCGAGTTCCATTGATGGTGAATGGAGGTTCAAGCAACATGGAGCTTGTGGAGCGTTCCTGAGTGGGCCTCAGTTTGATTGGGAACGCCTGACCACCTGGAAAAGCTTAACGAAAGCCATGGATGTTCTGAAAGGAATTCTTACCAATGGCATCTGCAGATCCGGGTAGTATATTTGCCGTAGTAAGCCCACCAGAAATTGATAGTTGGTAAGAATCGTCATGAGTGTTCAAACCATCCACACTGCGAAGCCAGGGAAGGGCAAGGCCTTTCAGGGAATTAGTGTCATCAGCACCCTGAAGTCCAGGTGCACTTCCAACTCCAATATGAGAATGGATATCGACTATCCTGGAGAAAAGACATCACGTTCTGAAGTCCTCAAAATATTCAAGTGTCAGCAGCTCACCCAGGCGTCACCCATGCTCCATTTACATCAAAAGTAACAAGACCGGAGAAGCTGTTAAGATAAGTCAAGTCAAGGTTTCCGATAGCCTGGATAATGCCACGGTCGACAAGAACATCTCCTCTAACAACTTCGAAGCCAGAGACACCTCCAGTCCAGATAGTCGCATTTCTGATCAGAGTGGGGGGCGTTCCGGCCTCATAACGGTCTGAAATTGTGCGATCATGGAAGTCATTGGGAGGGCCAGCAGGCATCCTCAGCTGTCTGCATCGAGCCCGCAATTCTGGCGCGTTCTGAGGCACGGACTGGAGGCGCACAAAGTCATGGGCGGTGGTGACGAAGAGGTACGAGATGACAAGACATGACGACCACAGGAGTATGGACACCATGGAATAGAGTTTCCTAAATTTTTTGGATCCATGGTTATATGTACTGGTAGCAGGGCAAGGAATCTTGTCCATTATACCGGTCCTGGTGTAGGGTGAAGGACCGTAGGCGCTTAACTTCTCACAGCTACAAATTTGGGTCATTATGCCACCGGCCCCTCCCGTCGTTGTCCCGAATTCCGGCAACAATATCATTGTAAACCCTTGTCAAGTATGTCCAAATCCTTCAAACTGGGGCGAGTTGCTCAATGCTCTGGTTTTAGAGAGGAAACCCAGTCCTGGAATGCATCCGAAACGTCGGGAAAGAATTCGGGGACATTGTGGCAGACTATCAGGTTGGGAGTACGACAGGAGTCTTGTTTCTGAGGTAAATGGACCTGCATACAGGTGTTGGCGCTTTCTCATTCATCCAGCCTGCGATATCACCGTCTCCATCCTGAATATATCCTCTCACGCATTGAGAAGCTTGGCCGTTCATATGACCGCCGTTTCCTGCTGATACTCTGTGACATCGTATGTCTGTCATCTTTTTTTTTTTTTCAACTCCTTACCAATTTCATGGCTAGACTCAACATCATGAACCTATGCGAGAGCTCACAAAGGTTTTCCATCCCTTGGTGTCGTTTTGAGATCGTGTATTGACCTGGATTCAGTCATGTCTGATCAATAACATCACTATCATCACTGCCTTTTCGTGCGTCTACAGCAAACTTCAACTCAAAGTATTTCCAACTTCGCTGCTTACAGGAATGACGAAGCCGGCCACTACCTCACCATGTACAAGCAATACGAGTTCAAACCTCCAGACATGATCAAAGAACGCATAGACAAAGACTATAGCTCAATTCTCCACAACACCTTGACTAGCATACCCAAAGTCAATAAAACTGACGTGGAAACGCTACGTTCAACCTTTGGTGTGCGTATTTCTGAATCATATTCGTTCCTCCTCGTGCTTATCAAGTTCAGAACTTTGCCAACATATCCAAAGTCACATCTGATCAACTCCGCAACCTCCCCGGTTTCGGCCAGGTCAAGGTCAGGAACATTGAAAATGCCTTCAAAAAACCATTCCGCAACGATGCCACAGCCAAACTCACAGACTTTCCGCATCCCGAGTCATCTCAGCAGGACCAGATACAAACACAGGAACAGTATCTTGTCGATAGTCAAAATAATCGTCAAGTGCATTTGCAAACCGCCAGCTCGTCCAAACAACCTCGTGAACCAAGTCCGACTTGGGACATTGAACTCGACCTGAATGACGAAGAGATTTTCGAAGTAATGAACACTTGACCATTGGGTGACATTCCCTAGCAATCTAGGGATGTAGTTCTATGTGGGACAAACGTATAATCCTAGATGTGCTGACCCCCCTGGAGCTCGGGTGTAGTCAGTAGTGTACCGCTATGTATCTCACCCACCGCGTCTTAGCACCTGCTTGCTTGTTGCGGTATACAAATACAGAATTCTCTTTCTCTCTCTCTCTCCTAGATGTGACATCACTATGTCACATGCACACGAGATGCATGTTTCGCGCCGCAATGTGACGTAACGCGACATGTTGAAAGTTTTTTTCTTATTTGTCGATATGTTGTATGATGAGATACTGCACTGTCGACTTCATTCTCTCATTTATAGGAGCTATTGAAAGCCATATTATTCAGACTCCCACTGTCTTTGACTTGCATTATCGGAATATTTCAGTAACTCATGATAGAAAAGAGAATTGTGAGTAAAATCAAGATTATAAGCCTATATCTGTCTCCATTCATCAAGCAACCTTCTGGATATACTATGTAACCTTGATCTGTCTATGCACAAAAGGAGAACATCTGGCGAAGTCTGGCACAGGCCTGGAGGCCTTGGCAGATCACAACATCTAGGGAAGACCCCCAAATTCGAAATCCAGGCGCAGCATCTCGGCATGGAGCATTTTGGGGATACTGTGTACACAAATTTCCCTAGACTGTTTTCAGGAAGCCATCCATTGAAACAAGACTGATGAACTATAGCTTTTGGACTTTGAAGGGCTTTCCATAGTATAATTAAAAAGCTTTATTCTGCTCTAGCCAAATTAGAATATAATCATAATATACGTTCGGACTTACATACAGTAAATGGAAGACGAAGTAAGTCAATGCGGGAGGACAGATGAGGGTCTGATCAAATGCAATTACCAAAGGATAAAATATCAAAGTATGTCCCTGATACACTATACTACAGCAATAACGAAAGCAAAGGAACGGTGGAAATAGGTGATCACTTTCGGCTCATGTAATTCTGGATTTTACCAAAGTCTTTCTTTCGATACTGGACAATGGCTCTATATTGATAGAGGATTCGATAGATCGTATGATTTAAAATAGTCTTCGTCTTCGAGCGATCCAGGTGTACAGCACGATTATCCTCTAATTTTAAAACTAAGACGAGTTGAAATGAAGGGTTGAGGAAAACTCACGAATCCGATCATGCATCCTCTTCAGTCTTCGGTATAAAGTCTCGAAGATGGACTCTTCTTCTTTGAAAGGAGTCTGGGACAAATTTCCAGTGCATTTCTTGGTCACTTCTTCTATTTCCATATAGGAAGCGATATCAGTTATAGCGATCGCAAGTAGCCTCGTCCAACAGGCCATATCCGTGTAATCAGCTGCCTCGTGGTATTCAAATTTGCCCAGTGACTGGGTAGCACCAGATGATGATACATCCAATACATCCAACAGTTCTGATATCGGAGGAAGCGCAGAATACTGGGACTGCATGAAATAAGAACTGAGACAGAAGCACATAGTCAAGGGCGCACTGGGAGAAGTGTAGATTTATCCGTAAGCATAGCATGTGCCACAGAGCGAGCGATACGGGCCGCACGACCAGCACCATTAGATATGAGGTTGACAACATGCAACTTGGTTTGAACATTATAGGTTTGAACCAAATGTAGCACTTTGTTAACAATAGTACACTCCTGAGGTAGGGTGAACATGATGTCAAAATCATGCATTGGATGGAGCATACCACATCAGTCTCAACAATATTCTCTTGCCCTAAGGATTGACAAACTACGTGGATGGAGTGAGATACCTGCAGCCTCATCTCCTGGGACACAGATGGCTCCGTGCCAACGAGCAGAAGAACGGTGATGAGATCAGGAATCTCTTCCCAAGGAAGATGACTAGATCTGGGTCGTAGATTCAAGGCTACTCAAGTAGGGACATTTGACGAAACTCACTTTGCCACATTGGTGACGCAGAGTACAATGCGCTGAATTGCCTCAAAACGGCTGGGGTCAGAAGCATTTCTGCACTGAGCATTGTGGCCAGTCCACCCTAGTGTTTCCAGAACTGACTGTCGTGCACCAAACACAGCCAGGACAGACAGGACGCGGTCAATCAGAGGCACAGATGATGTGACTGAATCATTGGACAGAATAGGTGGTAAAAGTTGCAGTGCAAAGAAATGAAGATTATCTTGTCGGAATGAAAGACCTATGCCAGTTAGTACCCAGCCTATTTTGTAATTTCAGGACATCATACCCAAGGTAATCAAGTAGTCAATGACCTTGTTCCCTCCTTCGCGGTAATCAGCCATTTCTAGTACACCACTTTGCATGAACAGGCATAGCAGATGACAGTCACCATGAGCAATTGTCTCAACAAAGGTCTGTAAAGTTGGATCTGAGCCTTCATATTCTATAGAAGAGAGAGCTCCCTCAAGATCATCCATAGTACCCTGCTCCTGAGGATCCCACAGTGCCACGCCAACGGTTTCTTGTCGACGAGCACGTTCTTCCTCATCCTCGATGAACTTGTCGCCTTCAAGGATATCCATGACTTCACGCTTGCGGTCATCGTCGAGGAAAGGGTCTTTATCGTCCGCTCCGAAGATCGGGCCACTGAAGCTGGTGTTGGTAAGGACATCGTCCTTATCATAGTCGTCTAGATGGATGTTTGCCAGTTCACGAAGGCGTGCCTCACGATCCACAGATGTCATAGGATTCCTGGCATCCACAGTACGCTTCTCCCGAAGAAACGCATCTAGAGGATTATTACAAGATTTCTGCCTTGCTGGTAGGGAAGGTGAAGCATCTCGTCTAGAAGAAATTTTGGACTCAAATCGTGCCTTTGAAGGAGCATGTTCTCGCAAATTGTATCTCGCAGGTTTCACAGGACTTTTTGCCTTAATAGGACTGGGGTGATCTTCTCAGTCACAGCCAACAAATAAAAATTCATAAACGCACCTTGAGCTTCTCATGCCGGTACGGTATCCCAACACAGCCAGAGAACCATACCCATCATCTTCTTCGTCACTACTGTCAATCATTGAAAGCTCAGAGGCTAGGGAAGATGGCACTTGTGACCGAGAACGCGCAAATGCACGAGCCCGTATCTCTGCAATAATTTGATCTGTCTTTGCCTTTTCATCCAACAATTTGACAGGCGACAATTGGAACGCTCCCTCAGAGCTGCCCAAAGAGGGAGGAGTGGGAATGAACACGTCTGTGACCGCGGCAGCGCTACAATACGAAGGCGTCCCGCTGGAAGCAGAATCGATTCCGATAATCCAGTCGGCATCGATATGAGGCTCAACAATTGACTGAGGTTGCGCTCCAACCTCGACAGGACAACTTGTACTAACCAGTGGAGATGGAGATAGTGTCTCTTGTCTCCAATGATTAATGGCCTCCTTTACGGAGGATATATCTTTGGGCGCCACGTGAGTCGAGTCTAACTCTTGTTCATCAGACACGCTACTGGGTACGAATAATATCTCTGACCCCCGATCTAGCGATACTGTCTTCCTCATATCGGGAGTGGGTAGTTGGCAGGAAGGAGAACGATCTGCTAGTGGGAGAACGACCGCAGGAATATAGGGACCTGAGTTTCCATCAACGTCCATGGCATCTTCTGTACTAGTTGACTCGCAGAGAATATTTCTTCGTTTAGCTTGGTTTGCAGACTGGGAAGCATCGATGCTTTGAGAGCGCGACCGTTTGGTCGACGGCTGCATGAGAGAGGTGATTTGTGGTACAGCTTTAACAGGGATAGGAAAATTGATAGAGGCAGAAGACACGCCACTGCTTGAGGAACTTCCACCGTCTATTTGCAACTTCGTATGTGTATTGTAGACATGCAGCGCGGTGTTTTCCTTCGTGGCACTGTGCTTCGTGTTCTTGTTGCGAGTACCACTTGAACTGCTACCTTGAGATACAGATTTACAAGAGAAAAAATCCGTAATCTGCTTGATCCTCACGTCGGAGGTATTCTGGGATGAGTTCCGGGCCTTTGGCATGCCTCGATGCACGAAAAAGGGATAATTTAACGCGCTACTTAAACAACCATCATTTCATTGTCTCACGTGTATGATCTATTGAGAAGGCTATCATAATGCTCTCGGCGACAGGATACTATATCAATTTCTAATGCAGAACATTCAAAGAAGAGCCATACTCAAGACAGCATGCCACCTAATCAATCTAAACTAAATCGAAACCCAGAAGAACGATTAAATAAACAGGAAAACAATATAGTAAGCCATGTGCCCATGAAGATTTAGACAAGAGAGCATAGTTTTTAACTCTCGCGGAAAATATTTACCAGCTCAGATGCAGGTGAAATAACTGCAACAACCTCCGAGCCAAAATCGAGCAAATCACCCCCTCTCGTAGCCACTAGATCCATCCTTTCTGGACTGCGATTTACTCCTAGCAACTTGTCTACATTCACACTGCCCAATTCAAAAGCCTTTTCTTTCGAAATTTCTCCACCTGCTTCAATAGCAGCCTTGAAAAAACAAACCGTCAATCCTGAATTCAACTCTTCTGTAAAGCACATACCCAAGCAAGTTCAAAGGGCAAATTACGCGCTGACCAGGATTTGTCTGAACCAATGCCAACAACAACGCCATACTTGAGCAGAATAGACAGTGCCGTGTCTTTGGTAATTGGCGGACCGGGAATTCTGGAGCAGTCAATCAAGAAGACGATGTTTCCCAACAGAATTGCCACATACATTCGTCTCTTTTCCCAGCTCGTTGGAAATGGTCTTGCAGGTGTTAGAATGACACCAACACTGGCCTCCGCCAATTCCTTCGCAAGAAAATGAGCCTCCGTTGCACCAGTGATAGTCATCCTGAGACGGTTTCCTGTCTTGAGCTCGAATTCGGCTTTCAGGATGAGTAGCGTTGCAATGATATCAGCATTATGGGCTTCAATAATCAAAGGTATAGAACCCTGTCATTGAGTGAGTTGGGAAATGATACGTGTAACTGGGATTTAGTCAACCTCTTTCACTCTTTGGAAATGAGCTCCGATTGCTCCAGAGGGTGGTCCAAGAAGCAGGCGGCGAAGACTGGCAACCTGAGAACTCACACTTGGTCTTTCAAAATGCCCGACTGAGACATGAAGGCCAGTGATATCTTGGATAACGGCATTTTTTTCTATCTTGTTGGATGCACTCAAAGAGAAAGCAACACCAAGACCCCCAGAAAATGCTTTATGAGCGGGTGCAGTTACCGCAGTTGTCACCTATGCTTGATAAGTATTATCCCAAGTGACAAGGAACAGCCTTACTCCGAAGCGGTAAGCAAGGCTAACGAAAATTCCAGTGCACTGATAACGGGAAGAAATACGGGACTCACAGTGCACTTCGTGTACCGAACTGCAAGCCATCTTCTGCGTGCAAAAGCAAAAAATCACCTCCTAAAATTTCAGGTATAGGCTTGAGGAGCGACTCGGGAACGAAGCCGTCTGTAGTTGATGACTCGGACTGAATCTCTTCTAGACCGAGTGGGGAACCGAATGATACAAGCCCAGGCGAGACCGAACCACCCTCGAGGTTCATCAATGTAACATCAGAATCAACTAACAGTGAATCAGTAAGACATTCAGTCTCTCGGCCACCAAGGCAAGTGATCGACCCATTTTGAACAACAACAACTCCGAGTTCTGCATCATTTTGAGCTGTATATTCTGGCTGGATCTTATACCCATCAGGTCGATAAACGCTCTTGACTCCTGCAAAAACCACAGTTCCCCGAGTTTTTGTGACTGGCTGCAAGGGCGGAAGCCCTTCGTGTTTGAGTGCCTCGTCGGCCTCCTTATCAAAGTTGGGGACCCTTGGTGTTTGCTGATAATTATCGGGTTTCTTAGTCTTGATAAAGCCAGGAAGTTGTGGAATCCCATCGACGAAGACTTGAATGGGTGTTGCACCTAAAGCAAGAGGGTGACTGTCCCAAACCACAACATCTGGCGAATATGAGCAATTTCTCTCAAAGCGCCTGTTCCCTTACCAGCGTCCCAACCTTGAGGGTTTTGAGCAGATTTCCAAACTCTGAATGGTAATGGTCATACCTTCCCATATGTAACCCAATCTGTGACCCAAACCTAGCGTCTCTGCCGCATTGCTTGTCATGGAGGCAATTGCTAGGTTATCTGGAAGTCCATAGAAGTACGCTTGCTGTGCTTCATACATGAGGTATCGTGAATTGATTGCAGTTGGATGATCACTCTTCTCAAAACATCAATCTTAACCTTTTCAATCTACACTTTCCACTAACTTTCATCAGAACCATGATCCCATTACGTGCCAGAATTTTGGGAGCGAATTCTGAGGAGCGATAAGCCTCTCGCTTATATCGCGCAGCCGTTGCAAACAACGCAATAGCTGGCGTCTTCCCTATTGAGTTGTCAGCTAACTAATCGGATTACCACCGGGCAAGTCTCGTTACCGTATGCACGTTTGAGGACATCAGGAACAAAGTAAGCTTCACTCGCATGGTGAAAAACAGCAACGGGAAATTTGAACTCGTTTGTGATCTTGAAAACAGTCAACAGATCATTATTTCATAGTTTGGTACCTTACTCACACGAACAAAATCATCTAGATCCACAGATTCATAGCAGTGCGTATTGACCTGGTTTGCAGATGAATGAAGTATATCCAAAAACTGACTTAATTACCTTTGCGCGCCCCCTCAAAACGTCGACGAGTGCCTCCCACTTGAGCTCCTCAGGAAAACGCGAAGAAGCGAGTTGCCAATTACCGTTCAATACATTGTTACAGAACCTGTCCTGTTCCTCTTTGATATTGCGAGCCTGTGCATACCTGCTGAAGAGATTATCCCCTGTTCCGACAACCAAACTGCGAACTCACGCTTCTCTGAGAGCCCAGATAGTGTCCATGCGTGTTCCTTGATATGCCTTACCTGGAAAAAATGTCATTATTGACTTAAGTATCATGAATATCGATGGTCAAATGCGTTCACATACTGGGATTCTCTCCTGGAAAAGGCATGTAAAAATCAGAAGATACACAATAACCATTCGTCGGCATACATACCCAAAGCATGCCTGACCATTTCAGCGTCGAAGCAAGTAACACGAGAGATGACACTCACTCGATGTATCGCCAGCGAAATGGTGAATGAGGATCAGGATGTGTGCTATTTATTTGATACGGAGGCTCGACTAGCATAGATGACGGAGACTTTTCTGATGTCTCTCGTAATTTAATTACAAATGCTTGTCCTCCTGGATACGACCTCAGGATGCTTTCTGTATCAAACAACTGGATACACACCTATAGCATCGGCAGAACCAGGCAAGATGAGCGAAGTTGTGACACCCCCCGCTAATACCAAGGGGTAGGTCTCATCATGAGTGTTCAGCCCATCCAAAGTCCGTAACCAAGGTTGAACAATACCATGCAAAGAAGTTGCGTCATCTGAGCCCTTGAGATTCGGGAGAGAAATGTCTCCGATATGCGAGTGAATGTCGACTAGGCCAGGTGTAACCCACGCACCCTTCACATCTATGACTTGCAGATCACTCCTCGAGCTCATCCAGCCTAGCTTTCCAATGCGCTTGATGATTCCTTTATCCATCAGAATATCTCCGTAAATGACCTGTGTTCCGTTGTTCCTTCCTGTCCATATTCTCCCTCCTTTGATGAGCACTGGCCGGGTACCCGACTCGTATCGATCTGAGTGAGGGCGTCCCAAGAAATCTACTGGTGGACCCGGTTCCTGCTGCAAGGATAGACATTTATCTATGACAGCTTGAACATGAGGAGGTGCCTGAGAATAACTCTTCCCGAAAAACAAAAATGGCAAAAGTCTGCTCAAGACTGGGTACAAACAAACCAAGAGCGGTAGGAATAGAAGAAAGCGTTTGGAGAATATCATGGATAGAACTGGAGAGTAGCATGCATTGCTGCGTACTATCATGGGGGAATAAATTAAAACAATGCTGATGCAACGTTGCACCAGGCTGAGAAGAGAGGCCGCCTGCTGAGCACATAATAAAGTTTGTGTACAGATATTTGATTGGACCAATACTTTGCTTTGTCTTCTTCGGTCTGCAAATAAGCTCCTAACGCCGTCCAAAATGGCCCCAAGAAGAGAAATGAATCTAGTCATCGATGCTGCTGACTCGGACTCGGATATTTCACTTCCGGATGATGATTATGACGACTCTCGGGACAAAAGTAAGGGTAAGGGCAAAGGCCGGGCAGACAAGAAGAAAGCAGACAAGGGCAAAGGAAAAGCAAAGGATACAGTGAGGCGCACAGGAGAACCTGCTCAAAACTATGGCTCAATTTTTCTCAGCAAGCGTATACCTGGGAAGCTTCCTATACGCGCTCATGGGAGACTGTGCAGGAGGATGAGGCCGGTAGTCTCCAAACGTCCGTTGAGGAGCTTATGGCCAGAGGTCGTCGGAAAAGGTATCTTCGCCCCAATATAATCTCTAGATTTCTTACATGCATGCATAGACTCCTTGCTCCTGCGGCAGCTGTTCGAAGAGCTATAATCCGTCATGTTATTTTGCTCATAGACCTTTCAGCTGCCATGATGGACCGTGACATGCGACCAACGCGCTTTGATCTCACACTTCAATATGCTCGCGAATTTATCCTGGAGTGGTTCGACCAAAATCCGCTTGGACAGATTGGTATAATTGGGATGCGAGCAGGACTAGGTGAACATATTGGGGATCTTGCAGGTGAGGTACAGCTTTCAGGTTGTTGGATGCCTGTACTCACTTTATTAAGGCAACCCACAAGAGGTACTAGGATATATAAAGGAGCGACACAAGCTGGAACCTACAGGGGAACCAAGTTTACAAAATGCTATAGAAATGGCCAAAGCAGGCATGAGGTGAGACTTCAACCCCGAGGGAGTTTGCATTATTCAAAATCCTAGCCATCTCCCAACTCATTCTTCACGTGAAATTATTGTCATATTTGGCTCTCTGACGACTTGCGATCCTGGTAACATCCACGAAACACTCGAAACATGTGTCAAAAACAAAATCCGTATTTCTGTAGTCGCACTGACGGCAGAAATGAAGATCTGCCGTGAGTTGTGCGACAAAACAGGCGGTATGAGGTTTTTGTTTAACCCATTCCACGAACTTAGTAAAGCATCCCCAAGGTCAGGCCAATTCGGTGTCGCAATGAATGAAGGGCATTTCAAAGACCTTCTCTTCGAACTAGTCCCGCCACCCGCTCAAAAGGTATTGGCGCGTGTGGCAGGCGGAGCTGCGACCAATCTTTCTGCCGACTTGATGATGATGGGCTTTCCAACAAGACTCCCAGAAACATCCGCGCCAACTCTATGCGTATGTCATGCAGAGCTCAAAAGCCAGGGGTTCTTGTGCCCTCGTTGCCTCGCGAAAGTCTGTGATGTACCAACAGACTGTGATATTTGCGGCCTTATGATTGTGAGCTCGCCCCATTTGGCAAGAAGTTATCACCACCTTTTCCCTGTAAACCCCTACAAAGCTGTGTACGTTTGATAACTTCTTTCCGTAATGAAGTTGGTATAGGTTCTCAATGATATAGGCCGGACCTGAACAATCTACCCTGGCCCTCGGACACGTGCCATGGTTGTGCAAAACCACTGGCGGTTACAGCGTCCAATACAGTTGGGGAAGGGATGAGTGCAGTGGGTCGATATAGATGTCCTGGTTGCCAACATGACTTCTGTTCGGACTGCGATGTCTTCGTTCATGAAGTCATACATTGCTGTCCGGGATGTGGTAAATAACTTTCTGCATTAGCAAATCTCTATAATCATGTCCTGTGGTCGTATTGGCAAATACATTTCACCCCCATTTGCCAAGGTCTATTGATACATAGTTCCAGAGCAATCCTCACATTAACCCTGCAAAACAGCTTCTCCGTTTCAAAGGACCGTGAATTTGCTGGTGGTCTCAAAAATGTAAACTTGCCATGCTAGCGATTCCAAGGCCTATTCCAATTGCAGGAATAAGCTTAGCCTAGCACTGGAATGTTGCTGCAAATCCAAAGGCTAATCGACCACGGAGATCTCTTCCGTTTGCAGCATAGAAACACAGAAAAGGAGAAATATCAATCCAGGAGGAGCATAAGCCTGCATTCACCCCGACAGCGAGGCAGTCCACGATCCGAAAGTGTCGGTGAGATGGGGAAGATGAGGACAAAGTTTGGTCTTGCCGGGAATATCTAATTTGATCAAGAGTATGACATAATGAGGCCATACTCCCGACAGCTATAGCTCCTAATTGCTCTCCATCTTTTTCCTCCGCCCCTGTGTTCTGCATGGGAAATTCCACTGCCGCAGAAATTCTTCCGGACGAAATCCCAGTCGATGCACGCACCGCTAGTCCAGTTGTCGCATTCATCATCGGTCTCGCCATCATCTTACTTGCTTCGATACTGAACGCTGCCGGCCTCAACCTGACAAAACTTGATCATGCATGTATCTATTACCTTGTTTTGCTTCAATGCTCACGTATCTTTCGCAGGTTCGGACAAGTACAATACCAAAAGCTGAACGTCGTAGAGACTGGCTACGACCACTCTGGCTTCTCGGAATGTTGCTATACATGTATGTTCAGCGTATCGTAGTGTGTTCTCTGCATTTTGTAACTCATATTATGAGCCAGACTCTCACAACTAATCGGAAGCACCCTTGCGTTAGAGTATATGCGAGCAGGTATGCACTCAAACTTCATGCCATGACGAATACATGATCTTTGGGCCTCAAATAGAATACGTCGCACCGTTGGGCTCCAGCTCGCTAATCTTCAATTTCCTCTTCGCTCGCTTCCTTGTGGGGACACCTGTGACTAGCAACGATATTTATGTGAGCTCACTACCTGCATCTGCCGGATTTCTGCTCAAAGTCCTTATTAGGGAACCATCGTCGTTATTCTTGGTGTCATTGGGATAGTTGCCTTTGGATCTATCAACAGTGGCTTGGCTGCAGAAACCGATGTCGTGCATATGACTTACCTGTGGCAACGAGGTGGTTGGCTTGGTTATTTCTTCGTGATGAGTTTTGCCCTAGGACTTCTTCTCATATTCACAAGTTGCCTCGACGCAATCCTCGTAGCTCGGGCTGATATCCAGGCTTTACCATTCTCTGGTATCAATTCCCGTCAAAATACCGTAGAAAGTGGTGATTGGCTCAAGAAGTTAGGGAAGGTTGGACAGGGCTTGCTATGGTTGCGAATTACATGGGACAATCTCATTGGGAAGGTTATGGAATTCCTTGAAACATGGACTGCACCCAAGGATGACAAACAAGTCGCTTGGACTTTGGGTATTGGTTGGGCCTGCTGTGGAGGAGGGCTCGCAGGCGGTACTCTGGTCTTCGCAAAGGCCATGTGCGTCGCCCACCTTACTCCTTTTATTCCCCTAATGTGCAGTGTAGTGTGAAACTCCTCACAGGATCGTTGTCGCATCAGAATCCTGGCAATCAATTTGGACATGCTGCTCCTATTTTTACAGTTATTCTACTCGCCATAACGGCTATCTTGCAAATAATCTGTCTGAATAAAGGTCTCAAAGTCTACGATTCAACCTTGGTTGTGCCCGTGTTTTATGGCGTGTATACAGCTACTGGGTGAGTGATCCACAAAGAAAGTATTTTGGTTCGCCAAAGTTACACCTTGTTCTTCCATGCAGCTTTTTAAATGCTCTTGTAAGTCTTCATCCTTCTAATCTCCTTCTGAAGCTGATATTCCTTGAAGATATTCAATGACGAAGTTGACGCATATCAATCATGGACTCTCTTTCTAATTTGTGTTTCCATTCTGGTGCTTATCTGTGGGGTCGTATTGCTCACGCATAAAAAACCTGAATCTACAACTGGCAAGAAAAAATCATCAGCAAGGCTACCCAGACGCAAAACAAAGACTAGCGGCAGTAAAGCGAAGCATGCTGAAGCTGCAGGTGAGGAAGAGGAGCAAGAAGGCGAGACTCAGGTTCTTTGGGCTCTAGGCGAAGCCAGCGATGATGATATAGAAGGCGGAGACGACGATGTGGATCATCACCAGCACCTATCTCATCAGCAAGAGCAACTGGAACACAGAGGCACAACTGCTAAACAAACTGATGAGGAGAACCGACAAAGTGAAGGTGCTGACTTCGTGAGTTCGGCTCGGCGATCCATGGACCCACTTAGGGTCAACCAAGAAGTAGAGCTGGAACGTCTGTGATAGAGGTTGGGAGGCAGATCTGAATACATCTCATCAACGTCAACTAATTAGCATGACTTCATGTCCTATAATGATATCAATGGATTAATTATTCTCCGTACTCAGGCTAAAAATGTCTAATTGTCCAATAATCTCGTTCGCCTAGATTCCCAGCATTACCAATCAAACGATGATAATCCAATTTATGTTGGCAAGAGGTACTGTTTTTGACCTCTGTTGCAGAGGTATATCTCCGAATTTGAACGGAAAATAGTCCATTTAATGTTCGCTATAACTTGTTCGCACAAGACTGTCTTGAGGAACCGGCATACCTCGTACCTGTTTATAACATTGACTCAATACTTATTGAGCCTCTTCGCATAACTTAATCCTCTCTTGTGATATTTGGTGACCCTTTCCCCTTTGTTGCTCATCTCTCGTGATCACTTGGGTTCGTTCAAAACTCCATCCATTCCGTGGTGTGGAGATTCCCGTATCGACCAGCACAATGGTAAGTCAAAGACATGGCAGCAATACTCTCACAACTGAAAGATCCTGAGATGTCAATGGCTGAAGCTGGTATGATTGAATTGGTGTACGCGAGATCCGAGTTTATACGCAAATATACGGCCGACTGTAGACGCAGACAGAGCCCCGAGATGAACCTTAGCAAACGGTTGGCCAAGAACAAGTCGTTCATCTCCCTCGCAATTGAATAGTCCGATGCAAAAATTGACACATATCATCAAGCTCTTCAAGGTATTCACTGGGGTCAGATGAGAGGGGTGTGTAGTTGAAGGTAAGGATTAGACGCGAGCCAACCCTGTATATCATTGTTTGTCTCTTTCAACCTTCCTAGCGACAGGAACTCACCTTAGGAAGACATACTCAAGCACAGAATCTCATGGACGATCCTCAGAAACCCGTCCTTATTCGCCTAGATTCAGGAATGAAGCTTTCCCTGGAACTAATTCAAGCAGTGAACCGGACATATCTATTGCACCTCCTCACTCTGGACCCTGACAAAGTTTTACCCCCTGGGAAATCCCTGATTGCCGTCATCACCCAGGAAAAGCTTGGTCAATCTGAAGATAGCGAGAAGACCGAGGCCACATCTCTTCGGAAACAAGTCAAAAAGGTGGTGCAAAGGGCCTTCTGGGACGTGGTAAGACTTTTCTCCAGCAAATGCGCCGACATTTTGCTGAATTTATGTTTCTAGACTACTGAAAAGCTTGGTTCGCCTAGTCCATCGGAACAAAATGTCTGCCTTCACCGACTTCTTGCCGACCTCCATCAAGCCGTTTCTCCTTTATTATCCTCTCAAGACCCTCTTCTTTACAGTCTCTCCCTCCCACCCCCTCCTTCTACTGCTCCCTTATATAGCTTTGTCTATACCATGAAGGATGTATTGGTCGCCCTTCGCAAGCGTTGCGCCCCTTTCCGAGATGGGGAAATTGATCGGCAACTAGAAAAGCTCGAAACTCTCCCACCGAGGCTCTCTCATGTTGGTGGGAGAGTTTCGGCAATTGCCACTCTTATCACCCATTCTCTCGAAGCTCTGATGACTATTATTGATTACATGAAATCCGATCTCCATGACTTCGTATTGGGGTCTATGAATGAAGAGCAATTAGGAGTTCTGGTGATGCGAGAAGCCAAGTTACGTGAACGAGCTGTTGTAATTGAACTTTGGTTCCCTTCAAACCAACTTGAAGACAGCAGGAGAGGAATGGATACTATTCAGGATGCCTGGCGTTCCTGGTGCGAACAAGCTGGAGGGGACGTTCCTGAGGAACACAGATGGAAATCGAGGCTGCTTCAAGCTCTCTTTGCAACCCATCCTGTATCTTGCACGCCCCCCCTTCAAGTCATGCACAATGGTGATGATACGACTTTAATTGCAAAGAATGAGTTACCTCCGCAGTTGTTTTTTTCTTCTGCTTCGCTATATAGACTGCAAGACTATCTACAAGCCGTGATTATCGCTGCGACTCTACGTTCACTCATCCGATTACTTTTACCCGCACCATCTTCTTCCACGCAGGCTTCTGTTCATGACTTTATGCAGCGTGTCTGGGCTTTATTAGAAGCCGAGTTTGTACCAGTTCCCCGAGCCGCCGATGATAATCCCCTGAAACTAATCAACCTAGAAGACGAACTCGTCCGTACTAGCAAGCTCGTAGTGGGGACATTGGATTCTACAGAAGAACAGAGATTACGTCGAACTGTTAGGAGAACTTTAAAACCAAGCGATCCTGTATTTTCCCTATTGCAGAAGCGGTTGATGGATGCTCTGCTGAATCTTGTGGTAGAGTCGCCGTCAAAGAGAGCAGCAGAAACACCTGGGCTTCTGAAAGCAGGCCGAGGGCTTCACAGTCACTCGAGAAAAAGATTGAGATTAATGATCAGTGATAAGGAGATAGCGGACAGGCGAGAGGTCATGTTTCCGAACATCGTGGGCTTCATATGTCCGATCAAAGGCTTCGAAGATCCTACATTATCGAAGGTCATTGGAGAGGCTGTCACGCAGCTGTCCAAAATAATTGGGTGGACGGAGAGTGTCTGGGGTGACCTGGTCTGAAGGCTCTGTGTTGTTTGAAAAATGTTGATGATGAATACCCTCCTTGGGGGTCTCAGGTATGTTTTTTGGCAGCATGACTTGGGCAGCATTTTGACTGACCTATTAAGCCATCAAGCCATTCGTTAGCCTCGTTTTTAATGCCGAGGCCTTCTTGGATGGTGAGCGCTAGGCTGTTCTGAAATTCACATCTCGTACTGCTCGAAGTTCGTTGGCCCACGCCATATTCTGCCTATCACTAGGCAGAGGACCGTCATATTCCTATTGGGTTAATTTTGATAACCGGGTGAACAACTAATTCTTGCGTCACTGCATACACGTATCACCATCTGGAGGCAGCAGGAAGAAAGTAATTGCGCAGCGGCAGATAAGGACCCTAATTCCGTTCAAATCAGAAGAGAGAATACACAAAGCATGAATTCTAGTGGATGATATGCTGCGAAATTCGTTTGATGTTCGGATGGACCTTGCAAGATCCATCCGG
>Ga0153946_1000287_pt1 | contig 21463 bp, 31 predicted proteins | sample TSNJ030MetaG_FD_104751 | JGI IMG/M metagenome (GOLD analysis project Ga0153946, IMG submission 104751) | Attine ant fungus gardens microbial communities from New Jersey, USA - TSNJ030 MetaG | ecosystem: Host-associated > Fungi > Mycelium > Unclassified | place: USA: New Jersey, Wharton State... | reverse complement strand
TCATGGAAATCAGCATTGATGTTGTGTTCAATTTTTTCCCGTGGATTGTTTGGATTCATCACGAGGGAACAGGAACAATCGCCTTCCCATTCGGAGCATAACCCTAATGGCTTAAGCTGACCATCCTGATTACCGTATGGGCTCCAGTTGTATTGAGGGGTGTTTGCATGTGCCTTTCTTTCAACGTGATAATTATAAATGGGACCCTTGTTCACCTCTTTTCCGCTCATTGTCCTGATCCACCTATCTGGCCTGCAGTGAATCTCCCAGTGAACCACCACAATCTATGTTCTAGATTTGACCAGGTATAAATAGACAAGCAACTTTCCTGCAGAGGTTCTCTTTATCTACCGATGAACTTCCTTTTTTTTCCAGCTTGCACGGGCATCATGAGAGTTGCGTGGAGTTGTCCTGGCAGCTGGAAGCGTCATTTTTGCGCCTTGATGTTGAGGGCAAATATCTACTTTTAGCAACCCCTCTGATGTTAAAAATGTTGAAACATGTGAAAAACTACATTTGTTGAATACACCCGAGTTTTCAACCGTGTGACATATTGAGTTTACAGATAAGGAAATGATGTCATGCAGATCATTTTATTTGCAACGTTCACTTTGACTACTGACCATGAGCAAGCAAAAACCGAAAATCATTGCGATTCGCTCAACACCAGAACAGACTGCTCTGCTCAAGGCTACATTTTCAGTATCCTCTAACCCCTCACCCTTAGCTATTACGGAGCTCAGTCAAAGGACTGGATTGTATGCGCATCTTTTCTACGTTTTTAGATCACTGACGCGGATTTCGCCTCAGACCAGTGAAGTGGATTAGTAACTGGTTTAGCCGTCAGAGAAGCAAGTCTAGGAAACTTGGAGAAATAATTGATATAACTGGTGCCACGCCCGTCATTAAAGTCGAGGAGGATAATCTCGACGTGTCGATAGCTAACCGGTCCTCCTCGCCACCTATGCCGGATCCACATATAGTATCTACCACAGAGAAAGCTGGACCAGTCAAGGCGTCTCGAAAACGGCCTCCTCGTAAAGGCAAGACAAAAAAGAAATCCGAAAATACTGTCAAAAAAGAATCACAGGAGGCACCTTTATCTGCTACCGCCTCTAGTGCTTCCAGACAACGTCAACCTCCCCAGCTCCTTCCTTCTGTCACAACATCTGGTCGGGCACAGACTCGCCAGACTCGTCAGACTCCTATGCAGCCTCCTTTACCCATCCCACTTCCTACTCGTTCCGCAATGGCATCCAGACCTCAGGAAAACAGCATATATTCACAGGATACAAGAGAAAAACCAGAATCTGTAACACTATGCGAGGACATACGACCGAGTTCTTACCGTCGACAAAATCGGCCTGTCATGCGTAATGACTTTAGGCATTCAGTGCCAGGCAACTACTACTCTGATCCTGTTTCTGCTGAGGCTACTTCTCCTTACCAAAAGGATTCGGAAATTAATTCTCACAGAACCTCGTCTCCAATCCAGTATCCGGAATATGCTTCCTCTGAATCTGTTCCTGCTTACACTCATTCTGCTTTGGCATCGACTGCTGGATCTTCAATTGGTAGGAGTAGATACGAGTGTTATGCGCGTTGATTTGATACCAGTTTGCTCTGCAGCCCAATCGGCTACTTTAAATCAACAATTGCTCTTGGACCTTCACTTACAAACATTGGCTGGGTATGCGGGACTGTATCAGAATTATCCTGCGGTTCATCGTGCTATGCTATTGGACCATGCTGCGCTCTTTCCGGTCATTGGACCATTATCTATGTTAGATCAATGTGCTGATTTTCAAGGGTACAGACACTTTTCCCGGCATCAGCTGGAGCTTTGGCTGTCTCTGGGTCAATTCCATCCTCTAATAACCCTACCATCTCGGTTCCGGTTTCTGTGGATTGCTCGATTGGGGGGAATGCCTTGACTGATCCAGATATCTCTCCACGTCTCTCCTCCTTCAGCCCGAAATATCGACCAGTTAACTTGGAAGTGCCCCCAGAATTATCGGGTTATCCCTCATTGACAATGACACCAGAGGCACCAGGGACACAGTGGAATACCAGTTCTGACTTTTTGGATTTTTCGAGTTTAAATTATGATTGTGCCCCGCTAATTCATTTACAGGAACATTTGGAACCATTTCGGTTACCAGAAAGTACATACTTGTTTGGAAAAGAAGGGGTGGTGAATCATTTGCTAGATGAGCGGTTTGCTGTAGACGAGCCATTTCAAGCAGCTATGGGACTTGTTTTACTGTCGAAGCTAGGGCTAGAGTGGTAATGCATAGGACATGACATTATGATAGTTCTGATGATGATCAAGATCATCCGGTCTGACCCGCTTCAGAGTCCCACGACGACTAAACGCTAAATCATTTCTTCTCTGTGTGCTCTCAGAGATTTGAACATGTCTGCCCGTCTCGTCCGCAGCACTCGTCCCTCATTCTGCGCGTCTGCGAGGACACACGTAAACATGAATGTCAGACTCCAAATGAGAAGGTATATGAGTGCTCAGTCACATCCCGTTCCAAAGTCCGACACACCCTGGATCGTAAGTCCCTGAAATTATCATTATCATCCTAATTCTCAATTCGACTAGGTCGGAGCTACACTTGTTTTTGGCCCTGCCGTACGTCGACGAACTCTGTCAGAACTACCTAATTGGATTCATTCATTCACCGTTACATTAGTTTTTATACCTTTTGTCGCCATCTGCTCGCAAGTCTCAAGCCGAGCACGCGATTCACAATGACTATCATGATTTCCCGGCGTTGCAAAAGGAAACTTCTTCGCATTCGCAGGTTTCTGAGGCTGAGCAAGAGGAAACTAAATCTGCTGAAATTATGACGGACGACGAGGGCACCCCTACTGATGTTGCTGCCTCTATTGCTCTTTCCCAGGTACGCGCTTATACGCTTTTTTTTCTTGCCTGGTGGTCGGTTTGTATGTTGATAGAGTTTTTTGGGGGCAGGAGAGTGATGTGCCTAAAGATTCCCAATCAGTGAGTACAATTAGTCTGGGTAGTCAGTCCAATTTATGCGTCACTCGAATCTCGGTAGCCAGAGACTGTAGCAGAGACCACTGTTGCTGCTGAACAAGCTCCCGTTGGCAGTGAGGCTGTCGAACCAAATGCCTCTGTTGTGAATGAGGAATCTGCGAAAGAAGAGGCGGATGCTCCCGTTGAATCTGTGAGTGACAATGCATTTTATCCTTTAAGATCTGTTGCCCGATCTTCTGTCATGTGATCGCGTTCTGACGATGGTACTCCTTCAGGCAAGCTCTGAAACACCTGCTAGCCCTTCTACTTCGGAGAAGGAGGCTTGAACTATTCGTATATATCATTATCGTTTAATAAAAAATCGTCTCTGCATTCATCAATAATAAAAAGTCTTACTGTCCTAGTCCTAGTCACTAAGTATGGGAATAATTTAAATCCTGCTTTCATTGGAAAATTGGAGAATTGCAGGCCTCGATATAATTTCTGCATGGTGTACATTGCTATACTCACAGTGTAATCACCAGTAACAAGCTATTAGTCAGAGACTTTGTTTGATGCGCGTAGATAATAATACGTCCGGAGGAGAAAAAATACTTTCACGTTCCATGGAATAGAAGTGGAAATTGTTGAAGTGGATCAGATGTATACTTCCACTCAAAGCTACGTATCTCCGCAGTCATTAAGTGGAGCCATTATTGTTGTTTCGGTCTCATTCCCCTCATTTCCACCATGCAATGATGGTACAGCAGCAGTACCATGCCAGTCGATGTGTCTACATCTTGATATAACCACTCCCTCTTCAAGGACACCGAGAAATCCTTTCTTGTTCATCCATCCACCTCCAACCCACATCACCCCACGGAGGACCCTATGTATCCCCTCTACTGCGTCTTAGCACTTGCTTGTTGCGGTATCCAAATATAGAATTCTTTCTTTTTCTCTCTCTCCAAGCACGTTACCGATCCCTCCGAACTTGCTGCTACCCCAAACATCCACTAGAAACTTCGCCTACATCCATGGCCACATGCCTTTTGTAGACACACCACCTAACGTTGGGTCCTGCTTAGGCCCTCCGCGTCTTAGCTTCCTTGTTGCGGAATACAAATGCTGAATCGAAAAAAAAACTACAAGCACGTGCTCTCTCTTGGAAACAATCAGTGGCTGAACATTATGGATATTAATCTAATATCTTGAAACTTTCTCACCAGACACCATATTTGGAATCATGTAGTACCTTATGAAGTAGCTAAGGCATTTTATGGTGACACCTGGGGGAATTCTCGTTTGGCAGCTCCCCATTGAGAAAAGCTTGTGTCCCCCTTCCATATACAACAACCATCCTACCCTCCTCCCTTTTTCCGTCACATAGCATTGTCAATGAGTCACTCTTCGATCAAAGTAGCCATTCTTGATGACTATCAGAATGTAGCTTTTACAAGCACAGATAAATGGTCGACTGCCACTGTCACTTCTGCTTCTGGAAATGTTCCTCTCTCCTCTCTCCTCTCTGTCGACTCATTCCATGAAACACTCCATGACGAAGATGCCCTTGTAGATAAGCTTCATCCCTATCAGATCATCTGTGCTATGCGAGAGCGGACCAAATTTACCCCATCTCTATTAGATCGGTTGCCAAATCTCAAGTAGGTTTCAGTCCAATAATGTATACATCCATGTCTTGTTGTATGATTACAGATTCATTGCAACAACGGGCAGCAGAAACCGTGGTATCGACTCTGAGCATGCCAAATTGAAAGGTATTTCTGTCTCTGGGACTGACAGCTATGCCGTCCCTGGATCAAATAGTGGATCAACATTAGAGCATATTTGGGCCCTCATCCTCTCCTCTGTACGCCACATTGTTCAAGAAGATCGCAACATAAAATCCTGCTGTCCCCAATGGCAAACTATCGTTCCGGCAAGTTTAGCCGGTAAAACGCTTGGACTGATTGGATTGGGAACTTTAGGTACCCAGGTTGCTGAGGTGCGGTGAACTGAACCATCCATGGCTTCATTCTGATGGGTACATCTCTAGATTGCGAAGCTCTTCCATATGAATATCCTCGCCTGGTCTCCCAATCTCACTCCTTCCCGTGTTTCTGCAGTCCCGGGTGTTACCCATTCCCCGAGCAAAGAACACCTACTCAGATGCTCCGACATTGTCTCTATCCATCTGGTGCTCTCACCGTCTACTCAAGGTCTCATCACTGCCTCTGACCTCGCACTTCTCAAGCCTACTGCCTATTTCATCAACACTTCCCGCGGTCCCCTTGTGGACGAGGATGCACTCGTGAGAGTGATCCAAGAAGGAAAGATTGCTGGTGCAGCACTGGATGTTTATGCTCTAGAACCGTTACCTTTGGATCATCCCTTGAGGAAGTGCGGAGATCGGGTGATTTTGAGTCCGCACAATGGCTATGTGAGTGATGAAAATTATAAGGTATGTGCCTCCGGTTTCGTTATTGCAATTACTGTGACCGTCATTCACTATTGCTGCGTGGGGTTACAGGTATTCTGGGCCCAGACAGTGGATAACATTGTGGCATTTTTGGAAGGCCGGCCACTTCGTCTTCTAGCTTAGTGTAAACAAATTATGATACAATTTTGTACATTATGTATAGGAAGGTAACGCCACAGATCCTTTTGTCGAGGCCTGCTGGTAGTGGATCATCACGAGAGGCTGAATAGTTATAGTTCATAAGAAAACCAAATGCAGCATCGTTTCTATTAGACAATTCATCTTGTAAGGAGATTTTTTCCCATCGCGCCTCATTTATATTCTCAGGCATCTATTGATCCGATGCACGCCCCTCGGAACTGGGTTCTATTATTGCTCTTTCAGCAGAGTTCAGAATTGCCATGTCAGATATTACAGGACCCGGCAGCATGGCTCTCTCGTCCCTCTCGCCAGGTCAGATTACTTTTATTCGGTCTCTTCCAAAGGCCGAACTTCACGCCCATTTGAATGGCTGTATCCCGCTTGCTATCCTTCAAGATCTCGCCTCCTCCTATAACCCTTCGGCTTTGGAACTGACAATTTCCAATGCCGCTGTTCAGGCTGGACTAGAGAAACTCAAAACGGCTGTGGCTTTGGACGAGATTGATGATTTTTTTAAGCTTTTTCCTGCCATCTATGCTCTGATCAGCACGCCTGATGCCCTGGCACGAGCTACGGTGGGGGTATTGGATGCTTTCTTCCTTCCGAAAAAGGACGGATCTGGACCAGAGTGTACCTACCTTGAGCTTCGTACTACACCTCGCGAGACCCCTTATATGACACGCGAGGTATACCTATGTACGGTTCTCGCCACCATAGAACAATATCTTCAGACGCTCTCTCCATTATCCGAACCAATCGGCCATAACTCCCCGAGAAGGAGAATAAGCGTAATTGTGTCTTTGGATCGAAGGATGAATAAGGAAGTGATGGACGAGATTGTGAGTACGGTTTTGAGACTCAAGCGGGAGGGCTTGGGCATCGTCGGGATAGATTTGTGTGGTGATCCAAGAGCTGGGAACGTCTCTGATTGGGAAGATGTATTTGCAAAGGTCAGAGAGGTCGGACTTGGTATAACTTTGCACATCGCTGAGGTACTGAAATTTCTTTTTTGGTTCATTTTATTGAGTATAGATGCTCACCCTTGGCTGAATTTTTGGGCTAATCCCGTAGACGTTAGACAATTCGTCCGAGGAGACGCTGCGTCTGCTTTCCTACAAACCAGACCGACTGGGTCACGCGACGTTTCTAGACGAGGAGGCAAAACAGGTCGTGTTGTCAAACAAAACGTGTATTGAGATCTGCTTGACTTCGAATTTGTTGTACGTTTGTCCATGACACTGTGACTGTGATTCCTTGTGTAGCTTACCAAGTTTAACAACATAGATGCAAGACAGTGTCCGATCTCGAGTCACATCACATTGGGTACTGGCTACAGCGCCGTCACCCCATTGCTATCTGTGTGAGTTAATGAACATATCTGAAATCTTTTTGACATTCTCATTCGGCCCAGACGGACGATACCCTACCCTTTCGGAATTCTATCACCGGGGAATATGCGCTCCTCCTTGCACAACCTCCATTGGGACTTGGACTGACGGAAGAGGAAGTGAGGACCATAGCAGAGATGAGTTTAGAGGCGATGTTCCCGACATAGGTCTTGCTCTTGTCAAAGCCATGCGCTTGTATCAAATGATATATATATATATATGTATTTGTATTTCATTTCCCGAGGGCATTTTAGCTTCAATAAAATTGTCTACTATATCATCTGACCTGTCATCCCCTTGATTCTCCTGCAAAAAGTGTTCTGAGAACAGCAACTCGGGATTGTGATCACCCTTCGAGCAATTGAACGTGTCCCCGAAATCTTCACGAGATGTCAGGCACAGAATGAGAACACCAAAACAGTGTCAATATCTCAATAACTCAGAAAGGTGAAGCTAGCTAGTAAATCACGACATAAGTAATTCAATGATTCTGGAATTGATCCATTCAAGAAAGCTCACACCTTTAATGCTAGACTATTGAACTAACTGCAAAATCCATTCGAGTATCTACCAGTTGTGGACCAAGTTGGACTAAACTCTGAGATCCTGTAAATTCAAGTTTCATGATCCAGCGATTAGTCCAATGGGTAAGGGAAAATCAACTACTAATCGAAGTATACTCTTCTCTCTCATCAAAAGTCAAAATAAACTCAAGAGGCGTCTTCAAGTCCCCTGAGGCCGAGTATCAATGCCAAGAAATTGCAGCTGTCAGGACATTGCAAATGAACTTGGCATCTGCACATGCATGTTACCTCTTCTGGCATGTCCAGCACGTCTACGAGCCATCTGGGTGTGGCACCAATATTGACATTACTGATAGACTCCCAAGGAGTGTCATCCTCATTTGAAGCACTCATTTCTAGATCAAGAGACTGATGTGCCATATAGAGTTCCCCCCTTACCTCAAGAAGCATTTGATAAGCTTGAAAAGGCTGTCGCCTCGCACAGGCCGGAGAAGTCCATCGATCCCGACTGGGGCGCTGATGTTCTGGTACAGAGGCCATATGTTGTAGAAGTAATCGAATATAGTGTGTTCTAGTATCATGACCCAAGTTATTCCACACAGCTTTGACCCCTGTCTGGCGGATAAGAAGACTACGTATGGTCATCTCCATGCTCTTTCTCCCCATGGGACTTTTGAAGATGAAGGTGGTTCAGAGCTTAAAGTCTATGCAAGGAAGTTTACTCTTTATGCCAGTCCAAGATTGAGCTGGCGATAGCGTGTAGAAGATAAGCGTTGATGTATGAGTAAAATGTTATGATTGCGTGATAGTCTTCCGAGTCAACTGAAACCGCTCTACGACTATATTGACGATGTCGGACCATTCTGTCATGGCGCCTGAACCTTTTCGGAGCAGGTGAGCATAAGCATTTGCAGAATCAAGAGAGTCACACCCCCACCAATGTCGCCGCAAGCCAATACTTTATCGATCGGACCAACGACGTGATACTTGATGACATCACGAATGATTCGTAGGTGTTCAGCTGTCAGCGGGTGTTCGTACATGAAAGTATTCATCGCAGGAAAGATATACGTGGGCGTCGTTGGGGTCAATGCCCTCAGTAGAGATGTCTACATCATTCCTTGAGAGAGATAGAAAAAGGAACTCGAGGTGCTTACGGCTAGGTTATCACAAATCCCGTTCGAAATTTTGGCCAGTGTATTCGCCGAACATGGTGCAACAAGCACTATATCTGCCCATCGACGTAATTTAATGTGAAGTATGGGATCTCCAATCTTGTATGAGTCCTAGCAAGCCGCTGTTTCCATGATTTCATCTTCGTTTCGAAACGTCACTTACCGACCACTCATCTTCGTCCATCCACACACGCACACCTTGCGATTCAATATCTCCACGTTTGAAAAACGTGAGCGAGGATCGGGTAGACACGACTTCAATCTTCACATTTTCGTACTATACTGATACAAACAGATGGGAATCCGTTTCGAATCCAAAGAACAAAAACCAAGATGACGTACCTCCAGCAATTCATGAACGATCTGGGGCGCCTTGATAGATGCTACACTGCCTGTAGTTATCAGAATGACATGAGTGCATCCTGAAATTCGTTCGGCACCAACGACGAAATGTCTCACTGATGTGGACATAGGCAAGTAAGGAGGATTTAGGTGATCAGGTTCCCCGTGATCGTTTAACGTATTTGGAAGGACATGAATGCTGGTTCATTGTACTGATAGCTAATCAAACTTCAAAATCTTAGATTATGGAGACTTGAATTTTCTTGTCCGAGGGAAGATAACTTCATTTGTGACTTTGCTCAATGTTGATATCCAAAAAGATTCTATCTCTCATTCGAGCCAGAGAGAATACCTATATTGCCTCCAACTGTTACGGTCAATGAACTAACATACCACAAGGCAGCCAATTCAATATTATTCGGGAGGAAAACAATTATCAGACGGACACAGCTAGGTTCAATTCCTCTGATGAGATTATGAGATAGAAGAAAAAAAAGTGGGACGAGTCATTTTCAAATCTTGCCATTGATGCCAAAAATCTATCCCATCCACGCAAACTGCCCTTGATGAGACGGACTGCTGTAACCATTGCGATCCATTAGACAGAAGTACAAATAGCCATAACCATAAATCCAGACCCATTCCATCCATACCAAATGCTATAGGGGTATACCTGCATCACACGAAGCACCGTATCATTTCTCCAAAGTACCCATTTCCCTCCATTTTTCGAACAGCAATGCAATACCAGGCGCGATACCCTGTGACCCGGCACAAGGATCACCCAATATTTCTTTGATCTCCAGTAAATCAAACTCTCTTCCAAACGCCAGGAAATGGGCGAACAAGGAGTTGAAATGGGGTTCAGCGCGGAGGTGTAGGATTTGGTGGAAATGTGCGTGGTAGATGTGTGCAAAGATGCGGAGCAGTTGACGGTAGATGTGACGAGAGATGCCAGGGAAAGTGCGTTGGAATTCATGGTCTGAAAGTGGATAGGTGTTAGTGGTATTTTCAAATCCGGTTGCCCCTCAGGGGACAAGAACAGCAGTTTTGTGGTGATAGGAAAGCGACGCACTCGTGTTGGTAGGGAATAAAAGCTCGTCGTTGAGCATGATTTGGATCGAGGACATGACGGTATCGATGTACTGCGGTGCAGTCATAGGCACAAACTTCCCAGAGGCCTGTTGCCAGAGATAGTTCAAACTACACAAATGCATCAGTTGGGCCCGGAGGTGGTATATCATATGGCGCACTTGTTTCCCGCAGACATCGTCGGACACGTCATCTGCGTACAGCATTCTGCCAGGACTCCACAGAACTCGTTCAGGTTGGTGAAAAAATCGAAAACTAAGCGGCGAGACTCCTCGATGAGAAATGCCGAGCGGGCCATACGAGGAGATGCTCACTGTTGACAGCGACCCATTCCATTATATCCACGTACTTGGGCAGCACGACAATTGTTTTAAAGTTGCCTTTGACCAGCGCACTGTTGACGAACGGGCTGCAGAGGTAGAGAGGTTTGCCATCTTCCCTGTCGACCGTGGCCAACGGAGGTTGGGAGAGAGTGCCCTGCCGGCCGTAGTTGGGCGCGGATCCAGGCGTTGGGGAACGTCTGGTTCCGCGGGGAGCTCGAGGACGTCTTGGAAGGGTGAGCAGGCGGGACAGGGGAATATACCGGGAAAAACGCACCCGAAGAGAGACATAAGTCAAGTTGAGAGCTGAATGTACGTAAAGTGCATAGCCAACATATTTGATCTGATGGATCCTTACACACTAGTACACTACTATTTTTTATCCCTCCAGCAGACCCGTTTCTTTCCACTTCTCCCACAGCGCCCCAACCTCGACCGGTGCCGAGCTGGTACCAGTGACATCTTTGGTAGCAAGGAGGTTATACTCACGGCCAAATGCAAGAAAATGAGCAAAAAGAGAGTTAAAATGCGGTTCAGAACGGAGATGGAGGATCTGGGGGTAATGTGCATGGTAGATGTGAGCAAAAACTCGAAAGAGCTGCCGGTATACATGTTGGATTACTATAGGGAAATCCTTGGGGAAATCCTTGCCTGAATACTAGATTGAGCATGCTCGAGACGGGAAAAGGTCGGCTTACGCACCCGACTTGGTCGGGAAAACGTCTTCGTCTTCTACCAAGTTTTGTATCCATGTCATAACATAATCAATGTACGTCGGCGCAGGCAAGTAGACGCTCTTGCGCTCCTGGTTGATCCATGTGTAACTCAAACTATAATGTCATCCGAGCCAGTTGACCTTGGATGGACGATGGTCAAGCTAGTGCTCACCTCGCACTAGCAGACATAGTTGGACATGTCCTGGGAGTACAACACTCCGCAATGGTGCCATAAAACTCATTCAGGTTATGGTAAAAGTCAGATACTAGGAAAATGCAATCAGACTCAAACACAGGGGGATTGCCGAGCTCCGTACTGTTGATAGCGACCCACTCGATGATGTCGACATACTTGGGGAGCATCACAATGGTCTTGAGATTTCCCTTGACAAGTGCAGCGTCGACGAAGGGTTTGCATAGGTACAGAGGCTTCTGCGCTGGGGGCGAAGGGGCGAAAATCGAACTCGGTGCCACCGCCAGCATGCTGTTCGAGGAAGTCGGGGATTTCTTCTGCACTCGCTGCGTACTCCATGCCACAGACCGCCTGTATACAAATGAGCCTGTTTGGACCAGATAAAGTACAAAAATCTCACCCAATCGACTCCAGGAAGGACATGCTGGTGTCAAGCCAGGCTGCCCACATAATCTATTATTAATTATGAAGTGCAACGCTTAAGCAGTTTGATCCAATGTCTAGATAAGGCAATACGCAATGTCACAGTCATCTGCCGATAAAACCAAATTCATCACCATCGATGGACCCCAAGATTTTCACTTTGCAAGGCAAAGGCCTTCGACTCAGCAGCGCAGCGGACATTGCGCCTCATCTGGAAAATGTAGATCCAGTGCAACTTGAGGAAATCCATTTAGGTGGAAATACAATCGGTGTGGAAGCTGCTGAGGTTCTTGGGAAATTCCTCGAGAAGGCATTGGCTCTCAAGGCACGTTGACACGTTTTTCATTCTCTGTGAAAAATCATCCTAATCCTGCAACTGTGATATTTCAGATAGCAGACTTTGCTGACATCTTTACCGGTCGCCTCATCCACGAAGTCCACAAAGCTGTAGGCTACATCTGTGATGGTCTCGAATCCAAATCCTCTCTCGTCGAGATTAATCTCTCCGACAATGCCTTTGGCAGCCGTTGTGTGCACCAGATTGCTCCTTTACTGAAAAACAACCGTTCTTTCCAAATTCTCAAACTCAACAATAACGGCCTCGGTCCCGAAGGTGGTCAAGTCATCGCTAACGCCCTTTCAGAATCCGCAAAGACCTCGAAATCGGAAGGAAAGAAATCTAACCTTCGTGTCATCGTTTGTGGACGAAATCGCCTGGAGAACGGGTCTGCACCAGCGTGGGCTGACGCACTGGCTGCTCATGGAACTCTAGAAGAAGTTCGAGTACCACAGAATGGAATCAGGATGGAAGGGATTATGACCCTTGCCAGAGGTCTAGCTCAGAATCCTTCCTTGAGGCATATCGATCTGCAAGACAACACGTTCACGTCTGATGGAGAGCTTCAAGGTGTTGACGTTTGGGCACAGTCACTGAGTTCCTGGCCTCAACTTCAAGTCCTCAATTTATCAGATTGTTTTCTTTCATCGGATGGCGAAGTGCCCAAGTTATTGGACGTTTTGGTCCAGGGCTCGAATCCAGAGTTGCATACGCTGCATTTGCAGAACAACAACCTCGAGACTGCCTCATTCGATCTCCTGGCCCAGAATATCGGCGAAAACATGAAAAAGTTGTTGGTGCTGGAATTGCAATGGAATGATGTATCCGACGACGACGAATCCCTTGAGAGCTTGGACCTTGCACTCAAAGCGCGTGGTGGGAGGTTGTATGTGACTGATGACGATTATGACGAGGAGGAGGAAGCGGAGGAAGAACAAGAAGATGATGATGAAGAATATGAAGTGGATTTGAGGAAAGTGCCCTCCGCGGTTGATAGGGCCACTAACGATCTCGCGGATCTACTCAAAAAAACCAAGATCTTCTAGCTTGCATTTTGGTATACCTCACGTCACTTCCTCATTTTTTTTCTACCCGACACCTCCTGTCTATCACCAATGGATTTGTTGACCCGGTATTGTCAGTTTGAATCCACGGTTTCAAATTTGATGATAAACTACACCTAAGAGGCTCAATTTCAGAGGGGGTATATGTTAATGTTAATTTGTTTAGTCAACGTTGTGGCTCTTGTTCTATGAATGAAGATCATCTTACTTACTAGTGACTAGTTGGGTCTTCGATTCCTGAGAACTGATCCTTCTTTTTTAAGGTTATGATCTCTCTCTCTCCTGTTTATTAGAGAAGGGCCCCACGGCTATAGAAGCATCTTGAATCTTGAATGAAGGTTAGACAACCTCTCCTTAAGGTGTTTGGCATGTGGCAGGAAAAAATTAAGCGCAGAGGCGTCAACCACTTTTGAGTTCTGGGTTGTCACCAGACTTTTTTTAAAATTACATTTGCTAGTAGTTTGTGTGGTTTATTTAATAAAACGATACAGATCGTTCTGTATCACAGCAATCTTGAGAGAAAGGATTTTTTGACCTTATAAAACGCGCAAGAAAAAAATTGATTATTAGAATGATGACATTATTATTATTCTAGGATCGATCATGAGAAACACTTATTTGATCTCTCCAAGACACAAACTAGTGGTGACCCTTTATGATCTTGAATTTCTGGGAGGTATTACCCTTTCGTTTGATGAGTCAGTTGAAATTGAGGATCATTGAAACCGACTCACAGAATCTCCGAACACTAAAGAAAAACCATTATATTAAGTGTTCGTTTACAACCTTCGCATGAACGACTCACCAACGCAAATGTAGTCATTTCGCTCTGCGATTCTGCGGGGGACTGTAATAAGGACATGGCCTTGGTTTATACGAAAACCAGTAGCAAGCGGGCGTCCTGCAAATGACAAGTTTTTTGGGGTTAAGACTGGATCATAACGCCAACAGACTGAGAACTGACGAATGTCAAGATGTTCGTTGCCGTCTTCTAAGTAACCCAGCATAACGATACCAGTATCATCTCTTTTCTCACTGGGTAAATCGGCAGTCTCTACCAAAACCAAGAATAAAGTTGATATCATAAAGGTAAAAGAAAAAGCTTGAAACGTACCCCAAGTGACGTTTTGTGTTGAACCCATAGGCCAGATTGCTTCGGAAGTCGGAGAGGTGATGTGTGGGCTGAACACGATTTTCGAATCTCTCCTGATCATGCCGAGAGAATTGGCTTCAACAAGTGACTTGAATCCCAGTGGCGTAAAGATGAGGACGACACTGGCTGTGAAAACGATAGATGTCAAAAGCTGACTGAACAACATCATCTCGAAAACTGAAGGGTGATTATTGAAGAAAGGGGTTTCTATAGAATATCAGGTGCAGAGAACTACTAAGGAGGGCCCTATAAAAAAGGACCAAAGAAGAAGGAAGAGGGGGAAGGATGTGTTTTGAAAGCAAACGAGGGGCTCATTGACTATTTTATACTTACTTTCACTTTGCACTGCATTGGTTGACCAACCTCATAAATAGTCGTATAATTTCCTCTTCGTCCGACTCGAGGCTCAAAGAAGCATCAAGTAACTGAAACGGGATCATCAAATGTCCACGAGGCTCATCATTTCTAGAGGACCTGACCTGTCAGAAGAGGATGAGGAGGTAGGGGGAGGGACTTTAAGCGTTCAACTTAACATGAAGTCCGCCTGCCAACCACCGAACGCATGATCTGAAATCCATGACCAAGGGCTAGACCCTTGACTGGAGGCGAAAAAAAAAAGCTACGCGCATCCGTCAAGTCGACGAGTATACGACAAGTTCTAGATTTTGATTTGGTGATGTAGCGTTTCGGCTGATGAAGATTCCAGTTCTGGTTTCGGTAGGTCGTTGACGTAGACGTCATTGCGGCGACTCTGCAGATGCAAAAAAGGACATATTTCTATTTATGTGTAGACGTAGGGCTTACCAATGAATTTCTTTTCTTTTTTCTCTCTCGATGAAAGACTATCCCTTCGTCGTTCAATACGCCGTTGACAGTAAAGGACTCCAACTGTGATTGATTGGAAGTATGTATACAGCCCGGAATCTCAGGAGGGGATGAGCTTGCGTCAGCGGCCAAGAATAATTAATTTGAATCAAAAAAGTGGAGTAGGACAAGGTTGACTACTTAACTGAACGACTTATCACCGCAAAGTGTTGAAGAGGAATAATGACTGCCTCAAATTCGATTGGAAGATGAAATCCGGGACGATCCTCGGAATAGATGTGCTTCTTATGATGTCAGTTCTCCGTTGTGATGCTCAACTGACGGCCAATTTAAAGTCGCCCGACTTTGACTACTGGTGCAGAGAGAGAAACACAAAATGATTGTCTCGTTTGGATTGTCAATAAGACTTGAGAAATACGTTACAAGAGACTTGCGGTGATAGGCAACATGCCAAGAAGCTTGAGTGTTTGTGTCCATGGCACGTGTTCGAGAAGTATGAGGGAGTACCGATCAGAAATGACCAGTTGCCCAAATTCGCCGCGGAAGGAGGTCCCGAGCGAAGGGCCACTTGCGCTTCACGGGACGAAGAGAACAGCAAAAAGGATATCTACTTCTCAGTGGCGGTCTCAGCAATCTTTTTGGGTACACATGGATACAATTCTCGCGGTTTGTACATGGAAATTGTCAAAGATGGTACGATTACCAACTGTTCACTGATCCTTTGGAGGAGCCGCGATGGTGAACGGAGCACTGTGATCATCGGAGTTGAGAGTACGGACTAAATGAATTGACAGTGTAAATTGTGAGTGACAGATGGCTGCAGTACGTGTCACTCACGGACGATAACCCAATTATTGCCAGGTTTGAACTTGTCGTCTTTTGGCACTCTGACAGTGGTATTTCCATCGTAAAGATTACAATCTGTAGCCAAGGGATTTCCTGGAAGCAATGAGGGAGTCATACAATACGAAATGGCGGAGCCAAATTACCCAAAAATACTTTTTGATAGTCCTTGGTGGTCCAGTTCCATTGCCCAAGGTACACCTGGCATTCTGAAGCGCCTGCAAGTGGGTTCACATCTGTCGCGTTCCTGTCGGTTTGACACTCAGACAAGCAGTCAGCATGCTCAAAGAAACAAAGTACCAAGTAACTAACTGCCATTCACCAAAGAACCATACAGACCGATAAGAGGGATTGAAAATACGGATGGGCGCAACTCCGGAGTCACGACTATGCAGCGTCCGGCGCTGCCAAAAATTAGGTCTTTGGAATGCAGCCTTGCAGGGAAGACAGGCAGCTGAGACAGGAGGAAGAAGTGATAAGATGAAAACAAGAGTTGAGACAAAAATTGAAGCGGGAAGCATTAACATCATGACCAGCACGGAGTTGGTAGGATTTGAAGATTGTGTTAGGAGGCTGGAACCATGAGACAGACTGCCAAGTTTTATTGAGCGAGAGTAACATAGGGGGCCGGAATGAGACAAAACGGCATCAAAACATTATCAAAACAATGCGTGATGTGTCTAAATTTGGTTCATGACAAGTGACTTGTCGCCTCTCGACTCTCAGAATTATTTTTCTTCCCCACTGGGTACCATCCTTAAATCTCAGAGTGGAATTATCACACTCCATGACTTGGCGGAAGCATATGCAACTGTGTCTCGCAGGGTCCGCTCCTGCGTGCCAGCGATCGTGCTGAACGAGCGAATCTATCCTGCCTTCAATCCTTTCCAAGCTCAAAGCCATTCCCTCACAATATGTATAACTCGTGATATTGGTCTATGCCTTCTCAATCCCTTGTCTATAACCTTGTCCGAGTCCACGAGCCATGACAGTTTGTTGATTGAAGAGGGAGCGGAACGCGGCCAGGCATATGCTGCTCTGTCTCAACATGCCCTCGTATTCTTATCAGATATTTTCTCTTTTGTACCATTGACACATGCATTTTCAAGTAGGTCTATCTATAAGCATAATCATTATCGACCTCAAAGTCAAGGTTAGCTAGCCAACTCAGCCAACTAGTATGGCAAGTCCTACTGATTCTATCGGCACCATGCCTGCCAACTCCCTCTGCCAAGAAGACATGGAAGCTTGCAACCTGGGTCCTGCTTTCCCAGAATCTGCAGCCAGATGTCTGGATACCACATAGACGAATTCTGAAAAAGGTACTATTACGACTTGTACTCGGAACCTTTGATGGACATTCATTCAAGACCGATGGACTGAGGGTGCGCTCTACTATCGACATATCTCCATCGTCTCATATTCGCCTCAGCTATTTTCTGCTCTTCTACGAATTTCTTCTTCCGAGTTCCTCCCGTATCTACTTCACTTGTTTCCCAAGATTCTTTCGTCATCTCTGGAAGATGCTTTTGATGTCAAGCTTCTATCTCTTGAAGTTCTCCGTTCCACCGTAACTCTCAAACTTGATTCCCAGAACGCGTCCTGGATACAGAAGCTTGCGATTGATACTGTAGCTTTCGTCAAAGCGCAGTACCGGTCCCTCTATAACATCCTCAGTTCGGCCATGAACAATTCGAGAGATACACAGGGGGAAAACAAAGGCCCATTTTGGGCTCTCCTCTTCACAGCATGCCTTATATGCATAACCGACTTTCATCTCTTCACCCATCCCCATTCGCTGAAATTAATCATGCCCATTCTCGCGCAAGCAGTGGACCATAAACGCTCTTATGTTCGAGCTCTACATCCGCATTTATGGAAATGTCTTGTATGGTGTTACTCTCGTTTACCTATCAATGGTGATGATAAGGACCCTCACATGGCAGCAGTCAGGAGGAGTGCATTCAAGCTTGTGAAGCAGGAGTTGAGGGGCGGGATTACTACTGCACTCGTTGCATTAAGATCTTACTATACAGTAGCGAAGAGGGATATTGTTCAGGTTCTTCAGCTTATCCAGGACACATTAGACAGCAGCAAAGAGAGTCAGATATGCGAAGGTATCAAACTCTTGGATCGACTGCTTAACACTGTCAGTGTCCCATCCAATACAAGCGGACCTCTGGACGATGTCAGAAACTTCTCCGAGATTGTGACCCGAGAATTATTTGCTGGGCCCCTTGATCTACCAGAAAATCAGATACGAGCTTGGTCAACCCGCCTTCCTGGCCCTGATGAACGATTCGTACGACCACTTACAGAGGATCAGATTAGAAAAAACTGGAAGGAGCTGATTGACCTGTGGGTACATGCTTTTGATTGCGCCAGGTTCCCGAACATAAGGTTTCGACAATACAAGGTGAAATCATTGCCAATGCCATCAATCTGTATTCTATGATAACATTCTTTTTGCAGGATCAACTGATGATCATCTGGAAATCCCTCCTCTTGGTCCAGTCCCACCTAAGTTCTGGCTCGGATAACATGTCTCCGGTAATCTCTGATCACATAACATCCATTGTTACTAGTTTTATAAAAGGGGAGAGTGACGGAGATGTCAAGACAGCTGAAGACTCCTTGCAAGAACTAGACCTTATTTATGGGCTGTGGTCCGAAATTAAGCACTCTTTTGCTGCTGCGTTTTTGCACTCAACGGCGGAGATAATTCTCGTCAACATTCTTCTAAAGAGCTCTAATCTGGTGGACGAGGGAGTGAAGGTTGCCTGGAGAACATTGTGTGCCGATCTCGCATATGTGATAGGGAAACCCAAAGTTCTCGTTCAGGCTGTATTTAATGAGAAGAAAGGGGTTGGAGTTGAAGCGCAGAGGCAGTTATGGATTGTCATTGCGAACAGTGAATTGTTCAAGTTGCCGGAACAAGAGTGGGAGGATATCTTGTTGTTTCTCTCACTTCCAATTCAGTAAGAAGGAGTACTAATGGGCTGTTATTTGAGCTAACCTTACATCAATCATTATGTAGGCTCTGGAATATGGATACGCACGAACTGAACGTGTGGAACAAATTGTTTAGCTCGGCCTTGGATATCGCCGGTGCGTCTCCTGGGACAACTCACGATACTCTCAATGTCCTGCTCAGCAAAATCAGTGATGTACTCCAGTGAGTGTTCCAAATCCAGTCGGCAGTTTTTTTTTTCATGCTCTAGTGTCCGGATATAGTCTGAAAACCTGCACTACCTTATTGCCTCTGCTCCTCCCTCATCTGCATTTCGATCCCTCCAATACCCTGCATCTCGAACTTTTGGACGTCATCAATGGATCACTGGTAAAAATGTATCCACCGACATCCGAAGATATCGTTGTCGCCCTCCCAATTCTAAAGGGTGTAGCAAGAGCACTTGAAAGATGTGAGAGCGAAAACACTGTCAAGTTTTTGGTCATTTTGAAGGACGGTCTGGGCTTATGGATTCGAGACGAAGCCAGAGCATTACCTGAATCAGATCATAGCTCAATCGTACGTTGTTCCCTCATATGTTTCCACTTCATCTGGACTCCATTTTTGTGGAATAGATTCATTCAATCTATTGTACCTCCCTCACTCTGCTTACCATCTTATCACCGTCTCTCCATACATTACAAGTACTCTCCTCCTTCCTTTCTTCCTCATTTGAGCGCATGGGATATCCGCCCATAGGGCCTCTGGCCTTTGAACGTTACTGGCGGAAAGGCGGGTTTCATGATCAAGATTCAGATAACTTCAAGAAGATGATTCCAGAAGAATTGAAGGCTTGTTTGAAGGCCTGGAGTGATCATTGTGGTGACAGTCTCGCGGAAGGGTGTACCAGTTCCAACTCTCAGAGCACGGTAAGCTCCCATTCATATATTGTTTCTTGGTAGGCTGATTCTCTAGGCGAGATCCTTTGCGCCAGATTCGCAACCACCTAACAATGCTAATAATGCATTTATCCTTGGATCTCAGGACCATGAGTTGGCAAGATTTTTAAGTTCAGACGGAGCTAATGTCTCTGGCTCAAGTTATGATCCCGCTCCTGTGGTGCTCTCTGGCGGTAGACCAATATTCAAAATCCCTCGAGAGTTTATTCCAGAAACAAACCCCCAACATTGCCGGGGTCAAACGTCCTCTGGCTTTCAAGAAATAGAGATGGTAGCAAGGAAGAAGAGATCCAGTTCTCAGGGTGGGTTAGCAATTTGTCTTTGTCATCGGACGAACTAATCCCAAATGACGTTTCTGTGAAGCAGCTACCAGCCGAGCAGCTAAGCGTCGAAAAATGGGCCACGTCGAACCTGCTTTTGTTGCACCTTTCCTCGAACAACCGCGAACAATCACCTCGACATCATTGGATAATCGCTCCTCTCCAGATCGAATGACTCCACGTCTCCTTGTTGGTCCTATTACACCACCTACTGGTGAATTGGCAGACATTTCAACCATCGATTCAAAGTGCGATGAGAACGAGATTGCTCATGACAGTTCTCAAATGGACCTGGACCATCACCCAAGTAGTGTCGCACACCGAGGTCCGTCTTTGACTCTGAATCAAAACCCATCGATTGATTATACAGAAAAAAGAACCTTTTTTCTTGAATCAATCCCATCCTTCTCCGAAACGCCTTCGATCAGAACCCGTGATTGACTCTCGTCCGCCGAGCTGTTCTTCCCCGCTCAAAAGAAATCACACTACGTCAGAACGTCTCGGTGCGTTGGAGCGAGCATATGGTCTTATTGCCGATTCGCGCGGTGCATCTCAGGTTTCTTTGGAAGAGCTTGTACATGCTGCACAAATCACGCATAAGATTGGGACGAAGATTGCTGAACAAATGTCTGAAAAGTATTGAGGATGACTTTTGATAATAAATAGTTCTTTCGTCAAGAGACAGTCAGTAAATTTTTGTTATGGGCTTTGATATGCATGTAATCAGGCTTTGGAAATATGATCTATCGGTAAGAGTGCTCTCTCGGCGGTAGTTCGCTTCTGTACACAATTCAATCTGAATGTGTCATGGAGGCCTCGTCTCTCGATTTTTCACCTACTGGTGGTGCATTGGAACAGAAGTAACAGCTCCGAAGATTGGTCGGTTGTAATTACAATAAAACCTGTCAGTAGAATACTTGCCAAAATAAACTAAATAAACTCTGCACAAGGAGAATCGGTTGAAAATAGAAGCTGACCAAAGCTGACCACCGCAGGACTCGAACCTGCAACCTTCTGGTTAGCAATAGCACATCTCGGCGATCGAAGCCAAACGCGCTACCATTGCGCCAGGTAGCCAGATAATTGATTTTTACGTGAATCCCACCAGTGATGCTGCTGCTGACAAAATAACTCTGCAGAACATGTGGTGGTTTCTTACCATCCTTCACACAGCTTCCCTAATCCCATTGGCAGTCTTCTCAGCTTCCCTGGTGCGAAAGGAAGCCCCCCCAG
>Ga0153946_1000286_pt1 | contig 21468 bp, 15 predicted proteins | sample TSNJ030MetaG_FD_104751 | JGI IMG/M metagenome (GOLD analysis project Ga0153946, IMG submission 104751) | Attine ant fungus gardens microbial communities from New Jersey, USA - TSNJ030 MetaG | ecosystem: Host-associated > Fungi > Mycelium > Unclassified | place: USA: New Jersey, Wharton State... | reverse complement strand
GATCGAAACGGCGTTATGGCGGCGATTTTTGCGCCGCACTTCTCCAAAAAATCGCCATAGGCGCCAGCCTTATGCCGCTTTTTTGGTTCGCGCGGCATCAAAAATCTCTCGCCATCCCACCATAGCACCCCGAAAGAATTTGCGTCCCCACCGGCTTTTGCCGCGTCCCCACCGACAATTGCCGGATGAAACTATACCCAGCCCGGCCCTCCTTTTTGGAGGGCCGGGCCGCCTTTTTTAATCATGAAGCAGTATTAATCATGAAGCAGTATCAGTCGCCCATGGGGAAGTGGGAGTCGTAGAGGTTATATTTGCGCTGGTAATCCGCCTTGTCCTCGGTGCGCACCACGGTGGCCCGGTTGCGCTCCAGCAGCGTCAGCAGATCGTACACATCCACCCAGATTTGATTGGTCCCGTCCTTTTGGCTCTCGTCGAAGATAAGCTGCAAGCCGAAGTGCAGATGACAGATATTCATGCCGTTGACGTTTTCCGTGGTGGAGTAGCCGGTCATCCCCATGTACCCGATGACCTCCCCGCCTTGAACCAGGCTGCCCTCCTCCAAACCGGCCACATAGGGGTGGTCCTTGCGCATGTGGGCGTAATAATAATAGCGCCGGCCATCAAAGCTGCGAATTCCCAGCCGCCAGCCGCCGTACTGGTTCCAGCCCAGCTCCTCCACCACGCCGCCCTCCACCGCGATGATGGGGGTGCCCAGGCTGCCGCAGATATCGTGGCCCAGGTGGCGGCGCCGGTAGCCGTAGCTGCGGGAGTTGCCGAAATCCCGGTAACGGCTGTAGCCGTAGCCCTCGGCCACGGGAAAATAGCCCTTTAAGCCATAGCGGAATTCCACCGCGATGCCTCCGGGAGTGCTGCTGGGAACCTCCCGCTGGTGTTCCCCCACAAGTCCGCCCAGCACCGCCTGGTACGCGTTGTAAAAATAGTCGTAATTTTTGTAGCCCTTGAGGATGTCCTCGGGCTGTTCGCCCAGGGCGAGCCGCTTTGCCGTTTCGTCCATCTCCGCCGCCTTGTAATAGCCCCAGCTGCCGCCGTATTTGGTGCCCAGCACCGCCAGCAGCTCCACCCAATCCACGTGGCTGTCGCCGCCGTAGGAGCCGATGTCGATTTTCAGAGCAGCGTCCAGCGCCTGGTAGGGAATGGTAAAATCCACCCATTTGATATAGTCCACGCCGGTGGAGGCCATCGCGGCGGAAAGCTGCGAATTTTTGCGGTATAGTCCCATGAGCGATACCGCCAGCAACACACACAGCGCCACCGCCGAAACAGAAAAAAAACCAGGTCTTCGCTTCACAATCATTCCCCATTTAATGCTTTTTATCATATATATGCCTGTCTGTGGAAATATAGAAAAAAGCGTGGGAGGAAAAGCGTGTATTTTTCTGTTCCTTATTCAAAACCAGTATAAATACTACAAAGATTCGATTTTTTACAAAAAAGTTACAATTCATTGACATTTTTCCGCAAACCCTTTATACTATAGTCTGATATGTAAAAAAAATGGGCTTGCCGTCGAATACGCGGCAGGGCTGAGGGATGTGAAAGAAATATGTCAGGTTGTTGGAAAAAGGCGTCCGTTTCCCTTCTTCTTGCACTGACCCTTGTGGTTGGTTCCCCGCCGTGTGCGTTCGCCCAGTCGTCGGACTCCCGGGAGGATATCCTCAACTACGCCGCGCTCAACCCCACAGCCCCCCGGTCCGAGGCGTTGGACGCCTATCTGGAGGAACTGCTCTTCTCGCTTCTGGACGAGGATATGGATACATATGAACAGGTGAAAGCCTGTTACGATTATTTGGTGGCCAATGTCCGTTACGGTTCCCATATGGGCCAGCTGGGAACACCGGTGGCTAACGGCGTGACCTGCCGGGACATCTACAACACCTATGGCGAGGTGGAGGGCTTTGGCGCCGTGGCGCTCACCGCCCACAAGGGAATGTGCAACGCCTATGCCTCCGCCTTTATCCTCATGGCGCGGGAGATCGGCCTCAACGCCTATCTGGTCAAGGGGTACACCCGCTCCGCCGGTGGGGGCTATGCGTACCACGAGTGGGCCGAGATGGAGATTGACGGGCAGGTGTATGTGTTTGATCCCCAGTTGGAGCAGGATCTCCGCCGCGCCGGATTGCCCCGCTACTCTGTATTCTTCAAGACCTACGATGAGGTTGGCGGACGCTATTCCAAATAACTGTTAACTGCAAAAAAACACACCGGTTTGCCCTGTTTGGGGGCGGCGGTGTTTTTTTGCGGAATTTTCTCTTTTCCTTGGGGGTAAAATGTAGTAAAATAAGGAGGAGCTATTTATACTAACCACTGACTGAAAAATCAGTGTTCAGTATTATTTGCAAAGAACGATTAGGAATTGTTACGGAAGGGAAGTGCAATGATGAACCCCACTCCCCAATGGCTTGCACAATGGGAGAAGAAACGCGAACTGCTGGCATGTCCCAGCGACTTGGACCAATATTTTACCCTGGCGGACCTGCAGGGCCGACCGCTGGATGTGCTGGATTTAGGTCCGGTGTCGGTTCCCACAGGGGCAATTTTGGTGCGGGACCCGCTTGTTTACCTGCAGCGGGGAGAGCAGCCGTATTTTTTAAAGGTTCCCACCGGGGAATTCCAGGCGGAGGCCGCGGTGCTTCTGCCGGATTTGGAGGACTGCGCCCGATACGCCGCCGTGCGCGTGCGGTTTACCCCTGAGACGGCCCTGCGCTACGAGGAGGCCCTCATCGGCGACGAGAACCTCAGCGAGCTGGGGGAGGACATGATCTATGGATTTATCGTGGACGCCGGAATGGGCTGTATCTGCGACGCGGCGGCGCTGGACGCCTATTGCGGGTTTGCGGAGGAATGGGAGCGCGCGCACCCGGAGAATACGCTCTACGACGGCTACTTTGCCGATTTGTTCCGGGGGAGCTATGAAGCCGCGCCGGAGTACCAGTGCGAGGACGGGGATTGGCTGAATTGGACGGTCCCCGGCACCGATTACCACATTCCCATGTTCCAGAGCGGCTACGGAGACGGCGTGTACCCCGTGTATTTTGGCTTTGACGCCGAGGAGCGCATCTGCCAGCTGGTGGTGCAGCTTATCGGCCTGGACGGGGAGGACGGCATTTAAGAACAAGAAGACAGTTTTGAACGCCGTTCAAGGCGCGGTAAAGAGGCTGCGAAAAACTGGTGTATTTGCAATCGGGGATTATGGTCAAGGCCCCGGTGTAAACTCAGGTAAAGCGGATGCAATTTCTATTGGCTTTCCCTCCGGATCCTTTTCTACGGTATATTGCAGTTTTTCTTTTTCTCTCTTCATTTTCCGTGCATAACTACTGCCAACGCCATAGAGTACGAATACGAACAGAATAAAGGTAAGTACAAAAAACAGAATGAGGATAGCAGTTTCTTTATGCGACATTATAAGTACTCCTATTTTACCGATTAGCTGGCTCATTCCCACATGCAGATATTTTGGATATATGTATGCCGCGAAGAAGGTGAACCAGACAATCCACAGGGCCAAATGCAGCACAAATTGTATGACCTCTGCACGTCCCATCCGGTCATTGTTCATATTCCCCGCCCCCTTTCCACCAGTTTACCAGATTTCAGGGAGGATATCAACAGGAGGACTGCGCTGCGACACGCGACAGCAACGGCAACCTAACCGGCCTTATGGAGTCAAGCGCCGACGAGTACGACGCGGTTACTTCCGAAATGGACGCCATGCGGACAGATATGCGGGCACACATGAATGAAATGCGCCGGAATATGCAGGAGCAAATGAACGCAAATTATGTCGCTTTTTAGTCAGTGTTTAGTATCATATGGGTATGCGCGTTAAGGAACCATGGGATCATATAGTCGAGGGGTAGGGCGATTCAGCCGCCCTACCCCTTAACGCTTTTGGATGCCCTCGACTATATGCCAACCACGCTTAACGGATTGTGTATCCTCCGTCAATTACCAAGTTCTCTCCGGTAATCATATCGGAGGCGCCGCTTGCCAGGAAAAGGGCGCATGCGGCAACCTCATCCGGCTGCCCAAACCGGCCGATGGGAAGCTCCTTCAGGAAATTTTCGGCGCGCTCTCCTACCCAAAATTCTGCCGCCATTGGAGTCATAGTGATTGTTGGAGAAATGGCATTTACATTAATGCCATGCTTACCCCATTCGTTGGCGAGAACCTTGGTGATATTCAAAACTCCGGCTTTTGTAGCGCCGTAACAGGCATGGCCCCACAGCCCAATCACAGCCGCCTGCGATGCCATATTGATAATTTTTCCGCCATTCCCGGCTGCAATCATTTCTCTTCCCACACGCTGCGTCATAAAGAATAGTCCGGTCAGGTTTACAGCTACAATCCGATTCCAGCTTTCCACCGTGATATCTTCCGCCGGAACCATATCTCCCAGCCCAGCCACATTGCACAGGATATCAATTCGCCCGTATTGCTTCAGGACCACATCGATACAGCGGCCAATATCCTCCAGATTCACAATGTCCATCTGGATTCCCATAGCGTCCGGCGACATTTCCTTTGCGATGGCGTCCACCTTTTCATTCATATCCAGCAGGGCGACCTTTGCGCCTTTGCGTGTAAACATTTCCGCAATCGCTTTGCCCAGCCCACTGGCGCCGCCGGTAATAACCGCGATTTTACCGGTCAGAGAAAAATTTTCATCAAAGCCCTTATACGCTTTCAAACCAATCACCATTCCTCTCTAAGCTTGAAGGTTTACTTTCAACCTTCACCCCTTGGCGTTAATCGTTGCCGTTGGCTTTGTGATAATCGATCCATTCCTGCGCATTTTCTTTTGTGATCAGCGCCCCGTCCGTATAGATTATTTCTTTATCAATCTCTCCGTTTAACACCTTGCGGCATACCTCCAGGCTTCCTTTTGCCTGTTCATAGGCATTTTGCAGGTAGCTGACTGTGAGCTCCCCGTCATTAACCGAATGGCAGGCGTCAATCAAGCCGTCTATGCCGTAATAGGTCATCTCATCCAATCTGTTTGTGGACTTGGCCGCCTCGATCGCACCCATTGCCATGGCGTCATTCATTGAAAGGACGCCGTCAATATGATCAAAACGCTGTAACCAGTCCTCCATAATATTCATTGCCTCGTCCTTGGACCAGTTTGCAATCTGCTGATCAAGAATTTCAATATCGGGTCTTTTGTCAAACAGTTCATTTTGATATCCCTGGAGCCTGTTGTCGGAAAAAATTTCTCCGGACGGCCCAAGCAGGATGACGACCTTGCCGTTTTCCGGAATCCGCTTAGCTGCTTCCTTGGCGGGCTCTTCTCCTTGCTGCACGCCATCCGCCAAAACATTGGAGGCGCCGGGAGAGCCGGTTGCCACTACATTGACGACACAGACCGGAATACCCTTGTCGATGGCATCGTTAATATATGGAGCCATTGCCGAAACATCCAGGCTCTGGCAGATAATCATATCCGCCTGTTGAGAGACACAATTCTCAATGTGGGATATCTGCCGTTCCACATTGTTTTCGCCATCCAAAACCACCAGATCAAATTCCGGGAATTCTGCCGCCGCCAGATCTTGTGTAGCCGTGGCCAGCCAGGATGCGTATGTCGCCTTCATATCGGTGACAATCATAAATATTTTCGCTTTTTCTTCGCTTGCAGAATCGCCGGTTTGTTGGGATTGCTGCGCTTCGGGGGTCTGATCCGCGCTGGGAGCGCCATTATCGGCCGAGCCTGCGCACCCGCTCATTAGTGTTGTCGTCAGAACAGTGATCAACGTAAGCCACATAAGTACCTTTTTCATAGTAAAACTCCTTCCTTTCTTCGGGAATTGTGCCGGTATTGCGTTAGCAATATTTCGGCGTGAGCCGAAAAGGCACAAAACCGGTTGTTTGAAAGTAAACTTTCAAACTATACTCCTTTTTTCATGTTGTTTACTGCTTGCGTGTTTTGGTCTTAATGTCAATTACAACGGCAATTACAATTAATAATCCTTTCGATATCTGCTGAACATAGGACTGTACCCCCATCAAATTGAGTATGTTGTTCAGAATTCCAATAATCATAGAACCAATCAATGTGCCAAATGCCGTTCCAACACCTCCTGTAAAGCTGGTACCGCCAATTACCGCCGCCATGATGGCGTCTGTCTCATACCCTGTCCCCGCCGAGGGCATCCCGCTGTTCAGGCGTGACATCAGCAGCACACCGGCAAGCCCGGCCAGCATACCGGACATCACATAGGCAATGAATTTGGTGCGCCCCACCTGGATCCCGGAAGCCTCGGCGGCCTTCTCATTGCCTCCAATCGCGTACAAATACCGGCCGAATTTCATGTGATGCAGGATCAGGTAGACAATAACCAGAACAACCAGCATAATCAGTACGGGAACGGGCAAAATTCCAATGCTTCCCTGGCCCCACAGCCGAAAATCGCCAATGTTGTATACGTTTTGTCCACCGGTATACAGCAGGATAATGCCGGTGGCTACCGTTTGCATTGCCAGTGTTACAATAAAAGGCGGCGCCTTAAACCGGGTAATCACCAGCCCATTAAAGATTCCAAACAAACCGCCCAACAGTACGCCAAACAACAGCGCCAATACCAGGGAGGGAACGTTGAGATAGAAAATGCAGGAGAAAACGCCTGCCATTCCCGCCACGGCCCCCACCGATAAGTCGATCTGTCCCGCTATGATCAACATGGTCTGGCCAAAGGCGAGAATTGTTACCACGCTGATTTGACGCGCCACATTGATGGCGTTTTGAGTCGTAAAAAAGGCTGGGCTGAGTAAAGAGCAAATTAGGATAACGGCCAACAAAAACAGTACCGAGGTACCGCGCCGAAGGAGTGGCATAACTTTTTTAATACGCATCATGATTTCACCGCTCGCTTTAATATTGTTTCCTGGCTGAACGAATCGCGGGAAAACTCCCCTGTGATTCGTCCGCCGCTCATAACGTAAATCCGATCCGACATGCCAATCAGCTCGGGCAGCTCAGATGAGATCAGGATAATGGCCTTGCCCTGTTTGGCAAGCTCTGTAATGATTTTGTAGATTTCAAATTTTGCGCCAACATCCACGCCTCTTGTGGGTTCATCCAAAATAAACACGTCCGAATGCAGCAGTAGCAGCCATCTGGCCAATATTGCCTTTTGCTGATTTCCGCCGCTGAGCGTCATGATGGGACTCAGCAGGCTGGGGGCTTTGATGCTGAGCTCTTTTGCCAATTTTTCAACCCGCTCCGTTTCCTGTTGCCTTTTCACAAAGAGACCTTTTGACATGCGCAGCATAGTGAGAGAAATATTCTCTTGTATACTGCGGACAGGTATAATCCCATACTCCTTGCGGTCCTCCGATACCATGACGATTCCGGTGCGAATACTGTCGCTTACACTTTGGATGGATAGGGTTTTCCCGTGGAGAAGCACCTCGCCGCTATCCTGCGAATCCAGTCCTGCGATGGAACGGGCAAGCTCGGTGCGCCCCGCGCCGACAAGACCGGCCATTCCGACAATTTCACCCTTGTGGGCCTTTAGGCTCACATCATGAAATCGTCCCTTTCGCGTCAGACGCCGAAGCTCCAGCGCTACCTCTCCCGTCGGGACTGTTTCCTTGGCATAGATGTTTTCCATCCTGCGGCCAACCATATCGGCAATCAAGGACTCGGGAGTATATTCCGAGACGCTGCCCTGCGAAATGCGGCAGCCATCTCGCAGAACCACCACATCATCGGCAATTTGAAAGATTTCGTCCAGCTTGTGGGAAATGTAGACGATGCCGATCCCCTGTTCACGCAGAGCGCGTATCTTTGAAAACAGGCTGGCAACCTCTTTGTCGCCAATGGAGGATGTGGGCTCGTCCATAATAATTATTTTGGAGTCCACCGACACAGCTTTCAATATTTCCAGCATCTGAATTTGTGAAACGGTGAGTTCCTTTATCTTCATTTGCGGGCTGTAGGGGAGTCCTTCCTGTTGGCAAAGGGCCGCCATTCGGCGACGGATTTCTCCCCAATTGACAAATGCTTTATACCGCTCCGGGTGTTGCCCCATGAACATATTTTCTTCCACGGAAAGCTCTGGAAAATAGTTCAGCTCCTGATGGATCATTGCGATTCCCTTTTTTCTGGCATCCATGGGATGACGGATGACCGTTTTCTCGCCCCGCAGCACAATTTTACCCGCATCCGGCTGGTAGATTCCATCGATTATTTTCATCAGCGTTGACTTGCCGGCTCCGTTTTCTCCTACAAGGGCGAGTACTCTGCCGGGATAGATGACCAAATCGACATTCTTCAGGGCGTATACGCCTGGAAACCGCTTGCAAATTCCCTGCAATTCCAAAAGCGGTTCGGAATTTTCCGCCTGCATAACTGCACCTCCTCTCTTTACTGTAATTGCGATTAAATTTGAATAAATTGCATCCCCAACACACTTGCCACCTTTTCCACCTGATCGGCGCATTTCCCAATGGCAAAGGCTCCGTGATGAGATGGGCCCCGGCGCAGCCAGCGGTCAACAAAGCTGCGGATATCTCCGCCAAAGCGGACACAGGCGTTGGTGTCGCCTAATGTGAGCACAGGGCCCTCCACAGCCTCCCCCTCTGCGGCAAGAATCGTGTACTGTCCGTCATTGTCCTCCACCAGGGAGATCATGGTGACGGGCCCCTTTTTGACCGCGAACTGCGTCATAACACCCTTCCCGGATTTCCCATGAAACACCGACGACACCTTCAGCATCGGCTTGCTGTCGGAAAGACTGAGGTCACTGGCTCCGCTGTGTCCGATTAAAACCGTATTGGCCGGGAAATCCATACCGTACAGCTCGCCCATGTTGCAGGACCCGCACAGCTCCTTCAGGATCAGCATGGCAATCGCTGTTTTTAGATCGCACTCCACAGTACAGGGAATTCCATTTGTAATAAGGATTGAGAAAACCAGATTCATCACCGAAACGATGGGTCCGTATTCGTCGTCTGTCTTTCCGGAAAAATGCATAGGTACCATGATGTAATTCCGTTCCCGAATCAGCCGAATCATGGCGGCGCAAGCTTTGGCGGTATATTCAAAGTCCTCCTGTGTCAATCCATCGGACAGGATATATTTTTCCTGAATATACCGGCTTAATTCGGCCTGCTCCTCATGGGTGACATTTTCCATGGCGTCCTTGATCTCGTGAAGCTCCAAATAGTCGCTGTACAAGCCAATCTGCCTGTGAATGTTGGTTTCGTTGACATTCAAGTCCATCATACCGTTAAAGGGATGTCCCAACAGCGCGGCTTTCCCCTCACGCAAGGTCCGGCGTATTTTTGCCGCCTTGCACCAGTTGTCAATTTCCCGTTCGGCCACTTCATCATTATTCAGCCAGCCGGTTACCGTGCTGAAGGGAATGCCGTAGCGCAACAGCATAGCCGTCGCCTCACCGGCTCCGGCGCAGGTGAGATCCTTAAGCCAATCGCCAAAGCCCTCATAGGAATCCAGCGCCAGCTTTGGTTCGGGCTGCACATTCAACACCACAACAGGAACGTTCAAATCCCGCAAGGCAGGCATCATGTTTGAGGAAGGGGAGTACGTGGCGCAAGAGCAAAATACCAAATCCACATCCCTGGCCTTAAACATCCGGCCGGCCTCCTGCGCCCGCTCCACAGTATCCACAATTCCCACAGAAACCAGTTCGCATTTACCGGCAAGCCTTGCGGACAGCGTTTGATAGGTTTTCTCAAGGTATGGACGAATTTGAGGGAATTGCTCCCAATACGTTTCCAGGCCAATAGCAAACAGGCCGATCCTGGGGTATCTGTCTCTTTTTATTTGCAGCATTACTCCCACCTCCATATATTAAAGAGTCACACTGTTTATCGCAAGCAAGTCCGCCACCTTTTCATAAAGGCCGGCATTTTTTCCAATGCTCATTGCAAAGTGGTGTGTCGGCGCTTCCACGAGCCATCTGTTCATGTAGGTATCCGGGTCGGCGTCAAATTTTACATGCGTCTGCGTATTGCCGATCATCAGAATTTGCTCCTTCACCGCTTTCCCCTCGCTGATGATCAGCTTTAACTTGCCCTCCAACGTTTGCGTCACCCCCAGTAATGTTACGTCTCCTTCCGCCACATTGGCCTCTACCGAAACACCACATCCCTTTTTCCCGTGGTAAACGCCCAGACCGCGAAGCACCGGCTTGTCGGCGGCTATTTTTATGTGGAAAGGGCCATCATGTCCCATGATAATGCTGCCAACATCATAGTCCATGGCAACAATTTCACAAAAGCTGCCGCCTTTGTCCAGGGTATCGCAAATTTTCATTGCCAATGCGGTTTTGATATCGCCTTCCCCGGCACAGGGGATTCCGGAAGCGGTGAGCAGCGAATGCCCCACAATAAAACCGGACTGTAGCTTTTCGTAGGGGTTCCCATCGCTGCCGTGATAATAGTAAGCCAAAGCGTCCAAATTTCGGTCAAGCACCATACGTTCCTGCGCCGCCGCCACCTTCGCCGACCAGGCCAGTTGTTCCTTATCCGGTTCCCTGGCCATCGGGTCAGAAGGAGAATTGCCGGTAATACGGAAAAACCGGTTCATTTGCTCGCTCTTTTGCCGGATTTCCTGTTCGGTGACTCTTTGCAGGTAAGAGTTCAGATCGCACATTTCCAAAATTTCTACATGCATGCCGGTTTGAGCCTGCAGCATGGTAAAGTCGCTGTACATATCCAGCATTCCGCTGTAGTTGCCTCCAAGAAAGCCAAAACGGGCGTTTTGCATTGTCCGCTTCACTCCGGCGGCCAATGCCCATTCACGAATCTGATTCCAGGCACGGATTGCCTCCGACCGATCCGACGTTGCCTCATCCGCAAGCGAAACCGCCGGTGTTTCCAGGCCCAATAATCCATTGATGATCCGGTAAGGAATCCCTGATCGGTTAAACGCATTGCTGATTTCCGGCACCGGACAACCGACACAGTGTGCCAGCCATTCGCCGGTGGGCGTTTTTAAATAATTCATTTTTGAAGCCGGCTGTAAATTAAGCACCACTACAGGGGCCTTGCAGATTTGATGAACGGGGAGAACACAGGCGCTGGCATAATAGGTGGCGGAATGGCTGAACACGATATCAACATTGTTGCTGTTGAACCATTCGCCGGCCTCTCTTCCCTTAACCTCGTCGTCGACCATGCCAAAGTTATATACTTCTCCAAAAGGCGAAAGTTGATTTTTGATAAATTTTCCATAGTCGATAAGCCGGTCATGAAGCCCTTCAAATTGATTCCAATACGCCTTCAGGCCGGCGCTGTACAAGCCTATTTTTGCTTTGGGATTTTCCCTTAACCGTGGAATAGCTGCCATTTTTTGTTATCCTCCTTGCGGTTGCTTAAAATTTATTTGTGCAATATTCATATTTTCTATTTCATTATACCTTTAAAGTGGTATAATGTCATTAGAGTAAATTGTTTGAATATTGAATAATCTTGCTATTGTGGGGGAGAGGATATGTACCAGGACTATATTATGGATATAGACGAAAGCTCCATTTGGTTAATTGCGCACCTGGAAGCAATTTGCAGGCAAGTTCCGTTTCAAATACACGAAGCCGGCCATTTTTTGGCAGGCCCTCAATATTATACCGTTCGTGAGGGGAAAGAGGATTATTTGCTTATATACACATGTTCAGGCCGTGGTAATCTGGAATATGAGGATTTCAATTATGACCTTAGAAAGGGAAGTATCGCGCTGATTGATTGCCGAAAATATCATTCTTATCGCACACACCCCTTTTTATCTACTAAAGATTGGAACATTTATTGGATGCATTTTTCCGGAAGCAGCAGCGCGTATTACTATAAAGCTCTGTTTGGCGCCGGCTTTCAGATCATTTACAATGATGATGATTATCTGCTGACAAGCCAATTTGAGAAGCTCCTTCAAGATTTTGATAAACCCGGGCTTACAACTTGTTTTCGTTTAAGCGACTATGTCAGCCACATACTTTTGGGGTTAATTGAATTGCGGTTATCCAGCGAGCAAAAGAATCACTCACATCAAAAGCTGCTGGAAACAGCCACTGACTTTATCCGCGAAAACTATCATTCTAAAATTACGATTGAAGATATGGCTTCCTCCGTTTCGATTTCAAAATATTATTTTATTAAGTTATTCAAGCAGCATATGTGCGTCACTCCATACGAATTCCTTATTAGCTGCCGTATGGTTGAAGCAAAAAAATTATTGCGCGGAAGCAATTTGAGCGTAACGAAAATTAGTGAAATGGTCGGCTTCAACGACGAATGCCATTTTATCCGCATGTTTAAAAAGCACACCGGATGGACGCCCCTGAATTACAGAAAAAACTACTGATACGGCTTGTTCAGGTTATCGCCGGGCGCACCACCAAAAATGGGGCTGTTGCAAAACACCAGCGCCAAAAAGAAAAAGCGAGTCCTATAAAAAGGCTCGCTAATGAATAATTTGTAAACAAACAGGTGTATCCGGTTGTAGGGGCGGGGTCAATGGGTGGCTCCGGGCTTTATGGTTCCGGCGCGGTACGCCTCCAACAGCAGGCTGAGATCAAAAATCTGATCGCTGATGCCGGTGCCCACATCGGTGTCCATAACCTTCATGCGGTTCTCCAGCACTTCAAACACCGTGGTGGTGGAGTGGATGTCCATGTTGTTTTCCACCGCGGCACGGATGCTCTGGAAAGGGCGGTGGGCGGACAGCCGCAGCCCGTAGGAGTTGTAAATCAGCGTATAGCCCGCAATACCGGTGCGGGGCTGGTAGGTCTTGCAAAAGCCGCCGTCTATGACGATGAGCTTGCCGTCGGCCTTGACAGGGCTTTCGCCCCGGGAGGCGCGCACCGGAACATGCCCGTTGACGATGTGGGAGATGTCTGCCGGCAGCCCAAATTCCGCGAGGATCCGGCAGCAGCAGGCGGGGTCTTGGATGTGGCGGTAGTACGGGTTTTGCTCCTCGGCCCAGGTGGACTCCTCCAGCACGAACAGGCGCTCGAAGGTGGTCATGCCGTGCCGCCCGAACAGCGGCGATTTGCGCCCGCACCACAGGTACCACATGGCGTCGGCGGCGTGGGTGCCGCGCAGGCTCCGGTCAAAGAACACCTGGCGCGCCATGGTGTCGGCCCAGTCCATCAGCGCCCGGCCCGCCATGGGTGTGCCGTTTATGTCCACAGCGGCAAAGCTCCCGTCCGCCTCCATGGGGATGCACCCGTGGTACAGCAGGTTTTGGTTGCAGATTTTGTACATGCCTCCGTTGGCGTAGAGAAAGCGGATGTGGCGGTTCAGGCGCTCGCTGTGCCGGAAGGACTCCTTGAGCTCCTCCATGAGACCCTGCTCCTCGGCGGTGAGGCGGTAGGGGTCGCCGGAATGCAGTGTGGGCAGCACGCTGTCCGCCAGGGGGTAATTCCGCTCCCCGATGCGCACGGTTTTGCCGTCGGGCTGTATCTTGTCCAGCAGCAGCCGGTTGTCCATGCCGTATTCGGGGCGCCGCCGGATGAGCTGCCCCTCCAGCTTGAATAGTATGATGGCAATGGCCTTGTGGATTTTCGCCGCCAGCTCCTTGTCCACGTCCTCGTCCCCGCCGCCCGCCCGGGGGGCGAAGCGGCTGCTGTAGGGGTAGGTTTTTTCCGCGAACATGGCCAGGGGCCGCAAATTGACGCCATAGCCTTGCTCCAGCACCTTTAGGTTGCCGAAGGCCGCGCAGTTGTTGACCACCGCGGCGATGCAGGCCTCGCTGCCCGCCGCCGCGCCCATCCACAGGATGTCGTGGTTGCCCCATTGTATATCTACCGAGTGGTGTTGGGTCAGCATGTTCATGATGATATCGGGCCGGGGCCCCCGGTCAAAAATGTCCCCGACAATGTGCAGCCGGTCCACCGATAGCCGCTTGATCAGAGTGGCGAGGGCCTCGATGAAGCCGTCCGCGTTGTGGAGTGCAAGAATGCTCTCCATGATTTTTTTGTAGTACAGCGATTGGTTTTCTTCGCCGTAATCGGCGTGCAGCAGCTCGTCGATAATGTAGGCGAAATCCGGCGGCAGCGCCTTGCGCACCTTGGACCGCGTGTATTTACTGGCCGCCGCCTTGGACACCTCGATGAGCTGAAGCAGCGTGGTCTCGTACCAGGCGTCCAAATTGTTCCGTCCTTTGCGGATTTGGGCCAGCTTCTCCCGGGGGTAATAAATCAGGGTGCACAGCTCCTTGCACTGCTGCTCCGTGAGGACGCCGCCATAAAGCTCCTTTACCTTTTCCCGAATGACGCCGGAGCAGTTGTTGAGGATGTGGGCAAAGGCCTCGTGCTCGCCGTGGAGATCGCTCATAAAGTGCTCGGTTCCCTTGGGCAGGTTTAGTATTGCGCGCAAATTGATAATTTCCGTGCATACGCTCTGAATGGTGGGGTGCCTGTGCGCCAACAGCTGCAAATATTTTTGATTTTGCCGGATAATTTCCCTCACCTCGGACATAGGACTCCCTCGCTTTGCATATGTTGAAATCAGTATAGCATAATAATTTGGTGAAATATACCCAAGGGTGAAAAACGGCCACGACAAACGGTGAGGAATTTCGCAGAATGTTCATTTTTTTCATACCGCGGTCATTGCACTTTTTCCATAATTGTACTATGATTTATATAATACCACAGCGGCTGAAATTATGACATTGTTCAGCTTATCGGCGAAATTCAGGATTAGGAGAAATGGATTATGTGGGAGACTAACGGAGTACCGGCGTCCCCCGGCATTGTCATCGGCAAGGTGCTGAAGCTCCAGCGGGAATTGCCTGCGCCCGATGCTGCGCGTATCCGGCCGGAGCAGGCCGGAGCGGAGGAGCAAAAATATCACAAGGCCATCCGCCGAGTGCGCGGGAATCTGGAAAAGCTCATCGCCCGGGGCGCCGGAACGGTGGAGGAGGACATTTTTCAGACCCATCTCTCCATTCTGGAGGACCCCTATTTGGAAAAGCTGGTGTTCGAGGCCATACGCCGCTCCAATAGGAACGTGCAGCAGGCGCTGACGCACGCCGTGGAACAAATCAGCGAGCGGTTCCACGCCATGGAGGACGAGTATCTCAAGGAACGGGTAGCGGATTTAAGGGATGTGTACGAGCAGGTATTCTGCGCCCTCCAGGGCATCGCCGTGGTGCGGCTTTCCCGGCTGGAGAGCGAGGTGGTTGTGTTGGCGAAAAACCTCGCGCCCTCGGACACCGCCGTTATGGATTTGGATAAGGTGCTGGGCTTTGCCACCGAGCTGGGGGGCAAAACCTCCCACACGGCCATTATGGCCCGCAACGTCGATATTCCCGCGGTGGTGGGGTGCAGGGGCTTGTTGGACAACGCCGGAAACGGCGATACGGTGATATTGGACGGCCAAAACGGCCGGGTGATTCTGAATCCCACCGAGGCTGTATTGGAGGAATACCGCCGGCAGCGCCGCCGTTTACGGCGGAAAAAGGAAAAGCTGCACGAGTTACGGGGGTTGCCTCCCGTCACCCCCGACGGCAAGCAGCTGGAGCTGTGGGCCAATGTGGACAGCGCCCGGGACATCCCCGCAGTGCTGAAAAGCGGCGCGGGAGGCATCGGTCTGCTGCGCACCGAATTTCTGTACATGGTCAAAAAGTGCGCCCCCACCGAAGAGGAGCAATTTGCGGTTTATTCCCATATCGCCCGCCAAATGGAGGGGAAGCCCGTTGTGGTGCGCACCCTGGATATCGGCGGCGACAAGGAGATCCGCTATTTCCCCCGGTACCGGCAGGATAACCCCTCCCTGGGATACCGTTCTGTCCGGTTTACTCTGGACAATCCCCCCATTTTCAAGAGCCAGCTGCGCGCCCTTTTGCGGGCGGGCACACAGGGGGAGGTGCGCGTGATGTTCCCCATGATCGCCTCGGTGGAGGAGCTGCGCGCCTGCCGCGGCTTGCTGGAGGAATGCAAGGGGGAGCTGGAGCGGGAGGGCGTCCCCTATAGCCGCCACATCTCCGCCGGAGCCATGGTGGAGACCCCCTCCGCCGTATGGCTCCTGGATCGCCTGGCGCCTTACGCGGATTTTTTCAGCATCGGCACCAACGATTTAACCCAGTTCATGCTGGCGGTGGACCGGGGCAACGAGCGCGTCCAGTACCTGTACAACTCCCTGCATCCCGCCATGCTCGCCGGCATCCGGCAGGTTATACAATCCGCCGCGCGCCTGGGCAAGCCGGTCTGCGTGTGCGGTGAAATTGCGGGGGAGCCGCGCGCCGCCGTTCTGCTGGCCGGTATGGGCGTCAACACCCTCAGCGCCAGCACCTCGCTGGTACCCGCCGTAAAACAGATTTTGCGGGAAACCCCCTACCTGCACGCCCAGGCGGTGGCCCGCGGGGCACTGGCCCTGGCTACCGCCGCCGAGGTGGAGGCGTATCTGGAGGCTGCCGTGCCGCTGCCGTGATTGTCTTCTCCCCGCGAAAGACGCTGTTTGTACGGTGACAAAAGCCCGCTGGCCGACAGCGGGCTTCTTGGGCATTTCTGGGTTTAACCCCGGCCCCTACATCTCGCGCCTAAGGATACTCCCTATATCCTTGGCGGCGGCTTTGATATCCTTTATGGTACTGTCGAAAAGACCGGATTTTATGACGCTGATGAGAACCATCATCACAACCGGGCCCAGTATCATGCCCCAGACGCCCCCCAGCTTCATGCCGAGATATATGCCTACCAGCGCGAGAAGCGGCGGGAGACCTGTCTGCTGGCCCACAATTTTGGGTTCCGCAAATCTTCTGGCCAGAAAGAAGGAGGCGGCCAGCACAAGCAGGAATATACCCTTTCTCATATCGCCGCTCAGAAGATTCAAAATTCCCCATGGAACAAGCATTATAGCCGTGCCGATAAAGGGTAAAAAGTCGATTACAGCCAAAATAAAAGCAATTAAAAGGGCATATTGCTGCCCATACAAAGCCAGTGCTGCAAACATAACTACAAACGCGAAAAGCGCAAGCAGCAGCTGTGCCCTGACATAGCCGCCAAGTGCCGACATGGCAGCGCTTTTTATGTTCCGAATATGGCTCCCTGCGCGGTTGTGTGTAAATCTCTCCGCCAGGGCCCTCAATCGCGGATAATCGGCGGTCATAAAGTAGGCAGACATAATAAATATCACGGTAGTCATAACTCCACGGCTCACGCTTGTGGTTATGGTCATTGCATTTGTCATTACATAGTCCGCCAGTTTTCTGCTGACGGCCTGAAGCCAAAGAAGAATGCTGTCCAGAATATCCGTCAGCATAGTCTCCGTATCGCCGGGAAGGAAATCGAGAAGCCACGTAAGCTTTTCCCTCAGGACATTGAGGGTAGCGGTTGTATTATCCCAGACAACCTGAATATTCTTTGCCAGCGAAACCGCTTCGCCGACAAAAGACTGGATAAACCACGCAGCCAGACCGGCAAGACCGAAAAACACCAGGACGACGATAAGGAAGGACAGCAGCCGTCGCGGTACATGAAGCTTTTTGTGGAGGAAATGCACCAGGGGATTCAAGATAAACGCCATGATAAACGCGGCAATAAAGGGGGCAAAAAGTGGAATAGCCGGCGGCACAACATAAACAAAAAATAGGACAAAGGCTATGAAGAGTATGCCGCGAAGCAAAAGCCTTACATATAGCCGCACCCGTTCGTCACGTGTAAGCCCGTTCATCCAAAACACCCCATTTCATTGTTTGGTGAAGTACTAGTACTATACCCTGGCCACGGTAAATACAATCTGCTCGCCGTTGACGTCGCACTCCTTGGAAAAGCCGTTGGGGGCGCCGGGCTCCATGCTGTCCGCCAGCAGCTCGGGCAGGATGGCATTCCGGTTCTTGCCGATGACCTCCGCGATGACGCCGCTGCCCTGGTAGCAAATGTTGATGCGATCCATGACATCGAAGCCCGCCTCCTTGCGCATGGTCTGGATCTTGCTGACGACCTCGCGGACATAGCCCTCCTCGATGAGCGCCGGGGTGAGGGCGGTGTCCAGGGCGACGGTGACGCCGTTGTCGGAAACGGTATAATAGCCCGCAAGCTGTTTTTGCTCGATAAGCAAATCCTCCCTGGCCAGGGTGACCGGGCCGCCGGGCAGGCTGAGGCTCAGCGCACCGGTTTCGGTCAGCTCCGCCATGGCCTGTACGCCGTTCAGGGCCGCCAGCGCACCCGAAATTTTGCCCACCTGCTTGCCGTACTTGGGCCCCACGGTTTTCAGCTGGGGCTTAAAGCTGTAGTCCGACAGCGCGGAGGCGTCCGCGACAAACTCCACGTTCTTGACATTGAGCTCATCCTGGATGATGCGCATAAATTCGGGGGAGAGCCGAGTATCGCACACCACAAACATGGCGGCCAGCGGCTGGCGGTTTTTGATGACGGCGCCGTTGCGGGCGGCGCGTCCGGTGGTGACAATTTGCAGCACCGCGTCCATGTTCCGCTCCAGCTCCTGATCCATCCTTGCCGTATCCACGGCGGGGAAGTCGCAGAGGTGGATGCTCTGGGGGGCGTCCTTGTCCAGCGAGCGCACGATGTTCTGGTAGATCTCCTCGGTGATAAAGGGGAGCATGGGCGCCGCCGCCTTGGAGATGGCCGCAAGCGCCTTGTACAGCGTGAGGAAGGCCGCGATGGAATCGTCGTCCAGGGACTCCTTCCAGTAGCGGTCCCGGCCCCTGCGCACATACCAGTTGCTCAGCTCATCCACAAAGTCCTGCAGCTGCCGGGCGGCCTCGGGGATGCGGTAGCTTTCCAGGTGGGCGTCCACCTGCTCCACCGTGCGGTTCAGGCGGGAGAGGATCCACCGGTCCATAACGGTGAGCTTGCAGGCGTCCAGGGAATATTTTGTGGGATCGAATTGGCTGATTTCCGCGTAGAGCACATAAAAGGCGTAGGTGTTCCACAGGGTGCCCAAAAATTTGCGTTGGCCGTCGGTGACCCCTTTGTCGTGGAAGCGGTTGGGGAGCCAGGGGGCGGAGTTGCTGTAGAAATACCAGCGCACGGCGTCCGCTCCGTATTTGTGCAGCACCTCCATGGGCTCCACCGAGTTGCCCTTGGATTTGGACATCTTCTGGCCGTCCTTGTCCTGCACGTGGCCCAGCACAACGACGTTTTTGTAGGGCGCGACGCCAAAGGCCAGGGTGGAGATGGCCAACAGCGAATAGAACCAGCCCCGGGTCTGGTCCACCGCCTCGGAGATGAAGTCGGCGGGGAACTGGGATTCGAAGAGCTCCTTGTTTTCAAAGGGGTAGTGGTGCTGCGCAAAGGGCATGGCGCCGGAGTCGAACCAGCAGTCAATGACCTCGGGAACCCGGCGCATTTCGCCGCCGCACTCGCCGCAGCGTATGGTGACGGCGTCGATGTAGGGGCGGTGGAGCTCAATGTCGTCGGGGCAGTTTTGGGACATGCTTTTCAGCTCTGCAATGCTGCCGACGGAGTGGCGGTGGCCGCAGTCGCACTGCCAGATGTTCAGGGGAGTGCCCCAGTAGCGGTTGCGGCTGATGCCCCAGTCCTGGAGATTTTCCAGCCAGTCGCCAAAGCGGCCCTTGCCCATGCTCGCGGGCACCCAGTTGACGGTGTTGTTGTTGGCGATGAGCTGGTCCTTGACCTTGGTCATCTCGATAAACCAGGAGTTCCGGGCGTAGTAGATAAGGGGGGTGTCGCAGCGCCAGCAGAAGGGGTAGCTGTGGGTGAAGGGCGGCGTGGACAAAAGGAGTCCGCGCGCCTTAAGCGCTCCCAGTATTTCCGGGTCGGCCTCCTTGCAGAACACGCCGGGCCAGTCGGTTTCCGCTGTCATCTGGCCCTTTTCGTCCACCAGCTGCACAAAGGGAAGCTTGTAGGCCCGGCCCACGCCGGCGTCGTCCTCGCCAAAGGCGGGGGCGATGTGCACAACGCCGGTGCCGTCGGACAGGGTGACAAAATCGGCGCAGGTGACGTACCAGCACTTTTCCCTGGGGCGCACAAAGGGGAACAGCGGCTCGTATTCCTTGTGTTCCAGCGCGGCGCCCGGGAAGCTCGCGAGCTCCCGGCACTCCTTGCCCGCAAGGACCGTGGGGACAAGCTCCCTGGCAAGGTAGTAGACCTCGCCCTCGCAGTCCACCTTCACGTAGGTCTCCCGGGGGTTGACGCACAGCGCCACATTGGAGGGAAGGGTCCAGGGCGTGGTGGTCCACGCCAGAATATACGCGTCCTCGCCCTTCACCTTGAATTTCACATAGGCGCTGCGCTCCTTGACCTCCTTGTAGCCCTGGGCCACCTCGTGGGAGGAGAGGGGAGTGCCGCAGCGGGGGCAGTAGGGCACGATCTTAAAGCCCTTGTACAGCAGTCCCCGGTCGTAAATGTTCTTGAGCACCCACCACTCGGATTCGATGTATTCGTTGTGGTAGGTGACATAGGGATTGTCCATATCCGCCCAAAAGCCAACCAGGCCGGAGAATTCCTCCCACATGCCCTTGTACTTCCACACGCTCTCCTTGCATTTTTCCACAAAGGGGGCCACGCCGTATTCCTCAATTTGCTCCTTGCCGTCCAACCCCAGTTGCTTTTCCACCTCCAGTTCCACCGGCAGGCCGTGGGTGTCCCAGCCCGCCTTGCGGGGCACCATATACCCCTTCATGGTGCGGTACCGGGGGATCAAATCCTTGATGACCCGGGTGAGCACATGGCCGATGTGGGGCGTGCCGTTGGCCGTGGGGGGGCCGTCGTAGAAAATATAGGGCTTGGCTCCCTGGCGCAGCTCAATGCTCTTTTCAAAAATATTGTTCTCTTGCCAAAACTCCAGAACCTTTTGCTCCCGCTGGGGGAAGCTGAGATTCGAAGGCACCTTGTTATACAATTTGAAAAACCTCCACTTCGTTGCGATCAAAAAAAGCCCTTTGTCCAATAACAGGACAAAAGCTTGTTTCACCACCCATTACTGCATACAACCATACGCGCTCCCAGTAACGGTGGTATCCGGCACAGCCTACTGGCCCCGGGCGGGGGCGTTGGGCCAAGCGGCTCCGGAGGGATTTTTCGCGCACGGCTACTCATACCGGGCTCACACCGCCCCCGGCTCGCTGGGATTTTCCTTAGAATCTGTATTTAGATTCTCATGCGCGTACTTTCTCCATCATAGCTGTTTATCTTATTATGCTACATATTAGGACGAGAAATGCGTTTTGTCAAGGGGGCAGGGGGATTTTCGTAATTCCCATGCAAAAATCCCCTGTTTTTTTTTGTTTCTTATACGATAGCGACGGAACGAAAGGGAGGTAGTTGCCCCTCATGCCGGGGCGGGGATTGCTGCTGGGCGCAGGGCTGTTTTCTTTTTTGCGGCAGTGTTGCCGCATTGTTGTTTTCCCCATGCAATGAGGAGGGTTGCCCCTCATGCCGGGGCGGGCGTTACTTTTCGACGTCGAAAAGTAACCAAAAGACGCCATGGGGCTGCGCCCCCTGGTACCCCCGCAGGACAAGGACAATGTACACGGTAGTCCCGATCCTCGCGGGAAGG
>Ga0153946_1000280_pt1 | contig 21665 bp, 23 predicted proteins | sample TSNJ030MetaG_FD_104751 | JGI IMG/M metagenome (GOLD analysis project Ga0153946, IMG submission 104751) | Attine ant fungus gardens microbial communities from New Jersey, USA - TSNJ030 MetaG | ecosystem: Host-associated > Fungi > Mycelium > Unclassified | place: USA: New Jersey, Wharton State... | reverse complement strand
CTCTTTTGTAGTTTATTTCGTTAATTCCATATACCGAAGCAGGCGTTGTATACCAGATATCACCCCCTAATGGTATTTTTGCAATATAAGAGGAAACATAATATCCATTATCAGCAATGGCTTCTATTCTCACTTCTCCAATATCATCAAATGTCTTTTCCTGCCCCTCCTTCAGTTCTGCAAGTTGAGTTCCTTTTAAATCATAAATTCGTAAAATTCCACCATTAGTGCAGACCTTAAATATTTTACTATATTTTAATCTAACCCCCGTACTATTAATATCTGTGGATGCACTATTAGCGTCTGTCGTATCCGAATCGGATTTTACCGTTTCTTCTGTTTCTTTTTCCGACATGGTTTTTGATTCTGTTTCCGTTTCTGGATTAACAACCTTTCCCATTTCATCACTGACGGAAGTTGCATCCGTATCAGTTTCTACTACTGTTTCGATCTCCATAACACTCTGCGTTTCTTTCTCCGTTTCTGCTGCAAATATTATGAAATAACTTCCAAATGTTGACATGCATAACGCAATGACAAACAGCAGAGAAATAACTCTTTTCAATCTTTTGCTCATTACCGTTCCCTTTCTTTCATAAAACATAGTTTACAGTGCATTAAAAAAAGAACCACTTAGGCGGTTCTCTAGCCCTTACACATATTGATTTTCCAAACATTCTTTCCTCCTCAAAATTAATTCAATCTAGTTTCCACTCTGCTTTCATTTTCCTATAGTCCATCCTCTACTCCTTAACTCTCTTTGCAAACATAAGATAAGAAAATTTATAATGAACTTCATCTACAACACCGTACATATCACAATAACATCCTTTATAAAACATTCTGTCCCCTTTCTATAATTTAGACATAAAGAAAGACTTACAGCTTTTAACCCGTAAGTCTTTCTAACATTTCAATGTTTTCTTTTATTCCCAAACATAAATGGTTTTCCAGTATCCTTGCTCTTCATAATATACAATTTGTGTGTCTATCTGTGTTTTTATAGTGTTTACTTTACTTCTGGCATGTTCATCAGTCCAATTATCTTCCTGATGTTCTGTAAATATAAGTAAATCCTCCGATTTGAAACCACATGAACATTCCCATTCATCCCTATACTCATAAACTGGTGTAATAACCTCACAGGCTTCTTTTGTTACCACCCAAATTTTCTTTTCAACCAACTTTTTTCCATTTTCCGTATTATTAGTCCCAACCTGTTCAGTTACCGTCACAGTGCAGACCATCCTTTTATTATTTTGTACCGCTGTTATTTTTACCGTTCCTTGCTTAATTGCCGTCACCTTACCGCCGCTTACCGTGGCAACGGTTTTATTACTGCTTTCCCATTTGATATTGCCACTCCCACCATTAACCTTCAATGTAGCATTACTTCCTACTGCAATATTTAGCTTTGACTTACTTAATCCAGGATTAACCACCTTAATGTTACATTTATAAATTTTTCCCTTTAATTTTGCTGTCACGGTTGCTTTGCCAACTTTTACAGCCTTTACATTTACAGATGTTTTTTTCTTACTTGTAAGTTTAGCAACTGCCTTTTTACTCGTTTTCCAATTAACCTTATTTTTCGTTCCTGATATTCTCAATGTATAGCTGCTGCCTTTTAACAATGTGATTGATTTTTTATTAATCTTAGGCGCAGCCTGCGCTTCTACCGATAATATTACCGTAAAAAAGAAAAATAGAAGTAACATGACAGCCGTTCTTCTCATTACTTGGTTCATTCTTTCTGCTTTTTTCATAACTTTACGACCACCTTTCTATTTACTATAATATACCATTTTCTTTTTTTTGTACAGAAAGTTATTCCATGATAATACTTTTCTATTCTCATTTTCAGCTTTATTTGTTATAATTCTATCAAATAATTCTTTTTTTACATAGGAGAAAACACATGAATACCATTATTAACAAGTCATTAGACGCACTTATAAAGCAGGCAAAAAGAATACCTCACGCTTTAATCATTCTCTTTTTGTTTACCCTGTTATTCCCCACAGCAGCTACCGATATCAAAAAAATTCTTATCTCCAAAACAAAAATATTATTGCCGGAATCATCCATAGAATTTATTAAAAAAATTCAACTCTCGCAAGAAGAACTATTAAATATTTGGTTATTCCTTTTAACCTTGTTTGCATTTATAATTATTTTAGATATTGCAAAACAGTTACTTGAAGAAAAAAGTTACATAATTATCGGTTCCGGCGGAGAATTCCTCCTTACAATTAATTCCATTATCTTTTTACTAACTTTAATCCAAAATAAGACTTCCCGCAATAAAATGACCTTATTATTCGAACCGATCACTGTTTACAAAGGTTTTGCTTTTATTTCCTTCCTGATATTTATATTATTTTTTGCTATAACGTATTTTGGATTTATCGGACTTGTTTTTTCTAAAATTCAAGAATCAGAAATAAAATTTAAATTTAAAATTATTTATGGAATTATATTCCTTTTATTAATTTACTGGTTAATAACATCCATCTTAATAACGTTAACTTACTAATATTACTAAAAAGGGGTAGATAAAACACAATAATAGAAGAAGTTGGGCTAAAAAGCAAAGAACAGATGAAATATCTTTAAAGACCTTATCCCCTGTCATACATTTTTTCTTCTTCCTCAAATACAAACAAGAAAATAAAACAATACAAAGTGATGTTAACATTAATATCATTTTCATATTCCATCTCATGCTACTAATATAAAAAAGAATAAAACTCATAGTTATCAATACAACCATAAAACTTATTGCTTCAATATTTGAATTAATATGTTTCGTTTCATATTCAGATTGCTCGCTTTTATTTTTCAAATTAATAACAATTTTCCCCTCAAAAACATCTTCCGGCAAAATAATAGTCATACAACCCATTTCCTTATTTTCACGATTATCACTTGCAATTTCTTCTATATTACAATTCCCACAATAAGGGCATACCGGAAAACCTGATCTACAAATTTCTGATGATTTAGTCCCAATAATGAATTGTCTGTTGCATTTCCAGCATTGAAACTTTTTTATTCCCCTGTCTTCCATTTAATCCTCCCCATAATAAAAATGCTTCTTTTTCACTTATATACCCATATGTACCCGTACTTATAAATAACGCTTTATCAATTTTTTCCATTACCTCCGCATCAACTCTACCAACATAATTTTCTAAACGCATCTTGTCAATTGTCCGCAACTGCTCCAACATTACAACTGATTGACACGACAAACCAAAATTCTTTTTTTATAACACATGTGTCGGAAACCCTGTATTCCTCTTTTTTGTAATCGCCGCTACCATTACTGTTGGGCTGCATTTATTTCCTATATCGTTAGAAACAACAAGTACAGGTCTCACACCATCTTGTTCTGACCCAATCACCGGACTTAAATCAGCATAATATATTTCCCCGCGCTTAACATTCTTCTTCATTACCCTGAAACCTCCTATTATAAAACTTTAGACAATATGTAATGATTATTTAACTTTCTCCCATACATAAACTTCCCCATCCATAATACTGGCATTGAATAATTTATGGTTAGAGAATGTATCAATAAGATTTTGAAATTCCACTTCATTCTGTTCAGAAGTTATCTCTCCCATCTCTTCCAATAAATTCAACATCCCTCTCAACATCATTTCATAATTATCACACCATTTACAACATTCCTCTAAGTTATCATATGGCTTTTCTGGATCATATTTTTTCCTGCATATTCTTAGATATATTTCAAACAATTTCCTATAATGCTCCATGGGATATCTCCTTTCCAATCCATTCTTATTTAAGTGTGGATTTATGGATAACTCACATTCCATTATTGGTAAATATATAGATAAGTTTATAACTTACCCACATATTTACCAACAATTTCATAAACGAATGAGTTAACCACAAGATCCACACTTTCTACTATGAGTTTCCATACTTATTTCTTTGTTTGTTAAATTAATGCATCCATATGATTCCTATGCTCCTCGCTTTATTCGCTACATTGATACGAGCACGTATTCTATATCTGTCCCCTGTTGACATCATTCAACCGTTATCTGGGGAGAGATTGTATAGTTTTGGATACACCTATTAAATTGTCAATGTTCAATTTTCGGGGTTTTCCTGCCAAAGACCTTTGACAGTTTGAAAAGATATGCTACAATATAATTGCAATATTATTGATTAGCACACGCTTTTCAATCCCTGAACTTTCCAGTCTGCAAACTGGAAAGTTCTTTTTATCAGAGCAAACAGACTCTGAATAGCAGGTTGAGTTTGAACTCCACGGCTTCACCGCCTGCCTTTAATTAATCATCCTCTATCCCTAATGTACGTAAACAACTCCTATAACCTATTGCTATAAATAAGCTAACGAACGGTATTAACAAAGCAAATTCTTCCGTCTTTTTCTTAGCTGAACAAATAAGTTCTTCCATTTCCTTCTTTGCTTTATTTAGATTGTCAACATATACCAACCTCACTTCATGCTCTTGTGATGTTTCTTTCATATCCATTTTATTACCTCCATTCATAATTAATTTAAATTCTAAACGAAGCAATTGTTAAGCATCAGGCTTTTAATACGCCTAATCACTTGCTATTTTTACCTATTTAACATCTTCCTTATCAGCTAACGCAAATCCTTCAAGCACCCATAACGCTTTCTTCTTTTTTTCTTCATTCAAACCTTGCAGAATTTCTTTAACAAAAATTTCTGCATCTACCTTATTCTGTTCAATACCTTCTGATTTACAAAATTCCTTCATCTACTTCACCTTCTATCTTTATTTTTATAGTTCATCTTGTATCTTATGTTTACATTATAGTGTATTAAGATTACACTGTCAAGTATTTTTTTGATTTTTTGTTGATTTAGTTTACAAAATGTTTTATAATAGATATATACTTATAAAGGAGAATAAATCAAATGAATGAAAGAGTGATAAAATTAAGAAAAGAACTAGGTTTAAGCATGGAAAAATTTGGGAAGGAAATTGGCGTTACCCGCTCTGCAATCAACAAAATAGAAAAAGGAGCGAATAATCTCACTGAACAAATGGCCTTATCCATATGTCGTACATTCAATGTCAATTATTTCTGGATTACAGAAGGAAAAGGCGATATGTTCACAGATGAACCAGAAAACTTAGTTGATGAAATTGCAGAAAATTACAATTTAGATGAACTTGACAAGAAAATTATTAAGAAATATTTAGAATTAAATTCAGAACAGCGAAAAGTCATTAAAGAATATTTTAAAAGTATATTTAATTAATAAAAAGAACGGGAGGTTATTTACCCGTTCTTTTTATATACTTACCATGTACATAATTAAATATTTGTTGATTAGTCTTATTGTCTAGTTGCTTCATCATTTTTACAACACATTCAATAAATTCACTATTTGTCATATATATAATCTCCCAGATTGTATTTCCTTAATAATGAGCGAAATTCCTTTTTTACAATCCGAAAATGTCCATGTCAATATTATATACAGAACATGTGTTTGTGTCAATAAATTTTTAATTTTCCAAATTAAGTTAAACTTGGAAGAATATTTTTAAAGGTTAAACATACTAATGGGAAATTCTTAACATAATGGGAAGCCCATTACGTTATCTATGCTAAAATCAAATTAATCAAATCTGTTATCTTATCGCCCGAAAACACTGCAAAATCTTCAATATTGTCCTTCACAGTTTTTACATTAGTATAATCCCCTGCTCTGCATGATAATACTGTTGCTTTCTTCTTTTCTGTTATAATAGTTTTTCCGTCTGCATCCCATTTTTTGATATCCACTAATTCATCTTTCTTTAATATAAATTCATTTGATATTTCGCTCGGAGCAATTCCATGAGTAAAGTTGTTTCTGAAATTACTTGCTTGGATATAAAGAGGTGCTTTAAACACATTATTCTCTAAGAAATTAACGACATCAGGCTTATTTTGCTTAAGCCGCTTTATTACCTTAAACTTAAAGCCTGTATTATGTTCAACATGTAATTCATAAAATATATCTAATAATTCAGTAATACTATCCCATATCGAAAATAATTTTAAATACATACTTTCAGCAAAATGATTAAACCAGTACCTTCTCATCCAATGTTCCTCTTTAAAATTAGGCATATATTGGATTGATTCACCATCATCCCCAGGTGATTTGTACCATGGATCATCGGGTATTCCCTTATCAAAATAATGCCGACATAATGCATATGTAATCATCATAGATTCTACCTTGTTATTTTGAGCTTTTATTGACTGCTCTAATAATGGATATAAGAAAAGTCTATCTTTATAGCTCTCAAATTTGTTTAAATCAATCTTTATTTTATCGAACAATGTTGTTCCTAAATACCGATTCCATTCTTCCTCTGTTAATAATTCAAATGAACCATTAATTTCCACCTCGAAACTTTTCATATATCCCTCCATAAATTTTTTGTTTCTAATAGTAATTCTGTGTTAGAAAATGAGCTAAACCCGCATACTACCAACTTAGTTTTTATTCATCATTGAGATTCTTATTAGAACCCAGTATTTCACCGCTTATGCAACTTCAAATTATTGCTATAACCAGAAAACTAACAACTTTCCATTATAGCCCTATTCTGTATGATAAATCATTTATATACAATATTAAAATAAAATCATTTATCAACAAAATACCATAATTTTCCATTTTTTTCTACTTTTATTTAAAAACTATTATAAGTTAAATTATATACAGAATGCAAAAAAGCAATAGTCCTTCTATTGCTTTTATACATGTTAAATAATCCGAGTTGGATTCCTATAATTATCATATCAAGGCTTTTAATGTTATTTGTCGTAAACTTGTCGTAAAAACGACTTTTTCATGTTATCATACCACTCGTTAATATAGTGTTTACAAGGCTTTTTAACTTTTCCAAATTTCACCCTGCCCCGAAGAATTCATTATTCATTTTTATGTTATTATAACTCCTAATATGCCTTTATGCAAGTGCTTTTTTAGTGCCGGGTGCATATTTATGATTTTTTAGTGCCGGGTGCTTATACGGAGATAGGTGTTGGTTATGCTGTCCATCGGGGGACTCCTGTTTGGACTCAGATGTTCATCACGCCGTAGAAAGTTTTTAAAAAACAATACCCTGAGAATCCAGTCATTCATTGGAAATTGCAAGAATAACCACCAAAGTGGTTGACCAGAATTTCATAACGTCACAGCCGCTTCCTATAATTTAAAGTACGTATTATTTGAAAGTCCGCCCATAAATATGCAAAAAGAACTTGCTGATCCATCAAAATCAGTAAGGTCTTTTTACAAACTTGACAAACCTTTCAGAACAAATCATCCACGTTTGCATGCAGTCTTTCAATTCCGACCGAAATAGCGCCTAAGACACCCTCCTGATTATCCAGACCGGAAAATATAATTTTAGGCGGGAAAGGAACATGGTTTTCGAGCATTTCCTTCCACTTATCCACGAACAATTTTCCAATACTCGTCCCCAGACCTCCCGATATGATAATCGCTTCTAAGTCCAGTATGGATGAAATATTTATTAAAGATACGCCAATACTCAGACAGATTTCATCCAGAATTTTTAGGGCGCTTTCCTCTTTTTGCTGATATCTTTTAATCAGAAAATCAACTTCCTCCCGAAAATTCCCATGTGAGATATGCTTCTGGATCTTATCTCTGGCAATGGTATTTTCTAAAACACCAATTTCTTCAAATTTATTCCGCAACCCATTGGTACCGGAAATCATGAAGCCAATTTCACCGGCGGCATTATTGGTTCCGCTGTAGAGCTTCCCATTGATGATCACTGCGGCTCCAACACCGACACCATAGTTCATAAATACATAATTTTGATACTCCTGTCCCCCGCCTCTCCATTTTTCCCCAACCGCTCCAAGATTCGTGCCATTTTCAATAATTACATGTGACCGGCAGATCTTTGTGACGGATGCTTTTAAATCTTCAATCGAAATATTAGGCAAAAAGGGAGCCAGACAGATTCTGTCACCATTGATGACTCCAGGAATACCAATACAGACACACAACACCCTCACAGGCTCAACTTGAGCCTCGCTTAACACTTCATTGATCAGGCCGGACACATCATCTATCATCCCACGACCATCGTTGGTGGCATCGGTTTCTCTCTTGGTACTGGCAATCGGCTGCCCCAGCAAATCTGCCACGGTAATACGAATCCAGAATCTTCCTAAGTCAAGACCGACAACATATCCCCTTCTCTGATTAAATGCAAGCAAAGTGGACTTTCGCCCCAGAGAATTATCTCCCTGACCTACTTCTTTGATAAAGTCAGCCTCCAGCAGACTTTTCACACTTGAAGAAATAGCCGGAAAGCTAATGCCTAAATTCCTGCACAGCTCTGCTCTTGACATATTACCATTCTTTCTCAAATAATTGAGAATCAACATTTTATTAGACTTTCCTAACGCTTCCGGAGTACTCGCTTTTACCATAATTTCTCCTCAATGTAACTTAAAATAAATTGCTTATAGATTTCATTATATAATATCTTGCAGATATTTACCATACCTTTCCCCTTGAAATACGCTAATCCGACATTTTTCCTTCAAAATTAACAACCGCATTCATTTCCAGTGATTGCTGGATAGCCAGAACTACCTTAAGCACCTCGCGTGAGCTTTCCAGGCTAACCTTCTCTATCGCACGGTTATTCTCAATACAGTTCGCAAAATATTCAAGTTCTGCCTGATACGGCTCTTCCGCAGTATCGACATAAACATGCTGCGGTTGATTCTTCTGGTCAAAGTATATCAGGCTTCTGGATGCTGCCTCAATCTTTTCAAGATTCAAACCCGCTTTCATCAGATATTCGATACCGGCATCTTCTCCCACTACATGGAAATTAGTCGTAAACGGATAGCCTTCCGGCATACCGTAGGAACCTTCTATTACCGCCTGTTCACCCGATTCGAAGATCAGGCTGGTAACAATGTGATTCCAGCATTTCGTATCGGTTCGCCATCCAACTGCATAGACTGTCTTTACTTTGCCAAGCATGGAAACCATAAAGTCAATGTCATGCAGATGCAGGTCAAACAAGGCTCCGCCACTCTTTTCCGGGTCTTTGTGCCAAGAAGTCCAGTTTGGATGCTGTGCTAATCGATTTGCATAAATCATTTTGATTTTTCCAAACTCACCCCTATCATACAGCTCCTTAATCTTTACATATTCCGGCCAGAATCTGACCACCTGTGCCACCATAAATTTTACACCCGCCGCTTCTACCGCCGCCATCATCCGCTCCATCGAGTCAAAAGTCAATGCCGCCGGTTTTTCGCAGATGATATGCCTGCCTTTTCGAGCTGCCATTGTGACATATTTTTCATGCAAAAAGGTGGGAAGACAGATATCAACAATATCCACATCTTCCTGATCCATCATTTCTTCCGCATCCTCATAATAGTTACAATCGTACTTCTCTGCTGCCGCTTTGCATGCCTGCTGCTTATTATCAACGATGGCAGCCAGTTTAAGCTTTGTAGAATTCTTACAGGCCTGTGCGTGCGTGTTTCCGATAAAACCGGTACCAATAATCGCAATTTTTAACATATGAATCTCCTCCCTCTTATGGAAGCAGCCGGTACGGCCGTATTCTTGACCAGCCCTTGTATTGGCAAAAGCCTTCTGCATACGGTACGCCGCACTGCTGTCCGCGGTACTTATTGCTCGTTCTGACAAAATCGATAAAGTCTACATTGTCATGCTCCAACAGCCATTTATATTGACTTTCATGGCAGGATAGGGCTTGCAGCTTTGCTTCGATCTCCTCACTGATATCCACATATTCCGTCGGAACAAAGCCGATTCCGGCAAGTGTATCCATATAGTAAACCGGCGGGAAATTTGTAATATATTCGGATTGTGTAAACAGATGGGGAAATGTTGCGGCAAAACTCGCATCAAAAGCAAGATTGCTTACCTGTACATGATCCCTCATATAGTCATCAGGATTGTGCGTAATAATTAAATCCGCCTTCGTATAACGAATAATTTCCACCAGTTTTTTCTGAATATTTTTATTCGAAGCCTCAACACATCCATCACCGACTCCATTTACACCGATGACTTCTGCTCCGATAATTTCTGCAGATCTTTTCAGCTCATTCGCACGGATTTCACTTAATTCATCCGGCATAATCTCTGCATGCCCCATACTGCCATTGGCGACATTACACATGAATATCTTGTGCCCCTGTTTTGCATATTTAATTAATGTTCCGCCGCATCCGATCTCCAAATCATCCGGGTGTGCGCAAATACCTAATACATTCATGAGATCCCTCCTTAAAAAATGCTCTCTATGCCGTTTCCCCCGTACTCTTTTTACGCAAAGAATCAAGGCACAACATCACAATCAAGATAATCCCGATCGACATAATCTGCCAATAAGAGGCAATGCCCAGGAGTACGAATCCGTTTTTCAATACCCCCATAATCGCCGACCCGGCAAACGCTCCGATGATGCTTCCCGAACCGCCGAACAGGCTTGCTCCACCGATTACACAGGCCGCAACCACATCCAGTTCCATCGCATATCCTGACATCGGATCGGCCTGCATCGTGCTTCCGGCCATGATAATTCCGGAAAGAGCGACAAGACCACCCATCATCAGATATGCGATCATTTTTGTCCGCTTCACATTAATTCCGGACAAAACCGCAGATTTCTCATTGTTACCTATTACATACAGATCCCGCCCCATTTTTGTTCGGTTTGTAAAGATGGTCCCGACTATGATCAATCCAAGCATAATGATTGCGGAAACCGGTATTTCTCCGACATAACCATTTCCCAGGGTGCTTAACGGACCGTCAAAGCGAATCGGCTTAGAATTGCATAACAGCGAGGCTGCACCTCTTACAATACTCATGGTTCCCAAGGTAATAATAAAAGGTATTGCTTTAAATTTAGTGATAATGAAGCCATTCATAAAACCGACTGCCATTCCTGAAAGGAGCGTAATCAAAAGAATTGCTGCCGGCGGCATTCCCGCCTGCAGGCATAAGCCGGCAACAACTCCGGTCATACCGATTCCAACGCCACAAGTCAGGTCAACACAGCCTGTGGATAGCAATAACTGCTGTCCGATCGCAACGATGCAGGTAATCGAGATCTGTCTTAAAACACCCATAATATTCATCACGGTCATAAAATAGGGACTCAAAATCATAAGAATAACACATAGTATTAACAGGCCTACGATTGCTGCAAATTCACTTTTCGTCATAAGCTTTTTCGCCGATACATTTATCTTTCTCTTTGTCATTGTATGGTTCATAATATATCGCCCCTTTTAGCTAAAATTTTCTTGTTTTGCAACAGAAATGGTAGCGTATTTCATAATAGTCTCCTGGGTAATGTCTTTTCGCTCCAGCACCGCGGTAATCTCTCCGTTAGCCATTACCACCGTGCGCTCGCACATCCTTAATATTTCAGGAAGCTCAGAAGATATCAAAATCACGCCCACACCTTTATCTGCTAATTTCCGGATCAAATTATAAATTTCCACCTTAGAACCGACATCCACCCCTCTTGTCGGCTCATCCAAAATCAGCACCTTGGGATTGATTCTCAGCCACCTTGCAATGATTGCTTTCTGTTGATTTCCCCCTGACAGTTTTTCGATTGCCAAATCTACACTTGACGTTCTGATATCCATAATCTCTTTATATTTTTCTACTTCCGTATTTTCCTTCTTTGTATCAACAAAGACTTTCGCCTTCTTAGGCAAATCTCCAATCAGAATATTGTCTTTAACGCTCATGCTGGCGAATATTCCCTGCTGTTTTCTGTCTTCGGTTACAATTCCCAGCCCCTTCTGAATTGCCGATTTCGGATTCACGACATTTACTTTCTCTCCGTTTAAGAAAATTTCACCACTGATCAGGGGATCAATTTTGAACAGTGCCCGCGCCACTTCGGTTCTCCCCGAACCAACCAGCCCTGCAAACCCCAGAATTTCTCCTTTTTTCAAGGTGAAATTAATATTGTTTAATTTTTTGGTTCGCAGATTTTTCACCTTTAGGATTTCTTCTTTGCCGTCATATCCCCTGTCGATGTATTCCATATCACCCAAGTCTCTTCCGACCATCAGCGAAATCACTTTCTCCGGTGTTGCCTCATTCTTGTCAAGCGTATCAATGTACCGGCTGTCTCGCATCACCGTAATCGAATCGGAAATTTTAAGGACTTCATCCATCCGGTGTGAAATAAATATAACCGTGACCCCCTTTTGGGATAATTCCTTCATTGTCTGCAGAAGATGCTCTGCTTCCTTAATCGTCAGAGATGAGGTAGGCTCGTCCATAATAATAACCCTGGCATTGGTTGAAATCGCCTTTGCAATCTCGACCATCTGTCTTTGAGAAATGCTTAATGATGCTACATTATCTGTCGCTTTGATATTTTCTATTTCCAGTTTTTTAAAAATTTCATCTGTGGCTTTGTTCATTGATCTGTAATCTATGAAGCCCAGCTTATTTTTCAGATAGCGCCCCAGAAATACATTTTCCGCCACCGTCATATTGGTTGCCACAGACAGTTCCTGATGAATCATAGCAACCCCTTTTTTCTGTGCATCCAGTGGATTCTGCGGATCATATTTTTCACCGAAAGTATATATCTCCCCGCCATTAGGTTTATAGACACCAGTTAATACATTCATCAAAGTACTCTTGCCCGCTCCGTTTTCTCCGACGATTGAATGTATCTCCCCTTCTTTTATTTCAAAGCTTACATCTCTCAAGGCATATACGCCGTAGAATTTTTTTGAAATATCTGCTAATTTTATAGCAATTCTATTCATACTTTAGCTCCTTTTTCTATATCGGAACCGCAGGCAGAAGACATTTTCTTCTGCCTGCAATTCCCACATTGGCTGGGGTTTCACTTCGCTTTGAAGCGGGGGACTTACCTGGGAGGTTAATTTGATGCATATTCCGAAAGATTTTCGGGAGTGATTACAAATAATTCCGTCCACATTTCTTTCTGGGGCGTCTCTTCTCCTGTCACTTCATAGTTATAGCTGGCCATTGCCAGATCGAACAGCTGTGCAAATGCCGAGTCTGCAACTGTTGCTGCCATCGTTCCCTTTTCAAGGTTTTCAATATTCTCAGATGTGAGATCGAAGCCAACTACTGCTACCTGATCCTCAAGTCCAAGTTCCTCAATTGCCCGACATGCACCGTGGACACCGCCGCTGACTACGTAAACTGCATTCAGATCAGGGGCTGCCGTCACCATATCCTTTGTAATTGAATATGATTTTTCAGCCTGGTCGGAATTCTCATATGGTCCCAGGATTTCAATGGCCGGATCAAGTTCTGATTTTGCCCCTTCCATACGCTGTTCAAAGGAGGTCACTCCGAAAGAACCGGTGATAAATCCGATTTTTCCTTTGCCGCCCAGTTTTTCATTCAGGAATTTTCCTGCTTCCTTACCGGAATTGTCAACGTCCTGTCCAAACAGCGCAAATCTGTCTGTTTCTTTTACCCCCGGGCTCTCCGCAACGTAGGTTCCGATTGTAATTCCCTGAGACATGGCTTTTTCCAACATTGGCACAACGCCGTCATCTACGACTGGGGTCAGGATGACATCATACTGTTTAGCGATTGCCGTCTCAAGAGTCGCAATGTGTTTCTGGGCAGCGAAGTCTTCGCCGATAATAATCCAGTCAACCTCAGCTCCCTCCACCACGTTTTCAAGCGTGTTCTTAACGACTTCACCAGTCTCCTGCAGACCTACCCAATATGGGTTTGTCGCATAGCCCAGGATTGCGATTCTGACCGGCGTGTCTGGCTTTACCTTAGTCGGCATAATGTTCGGCTTATCCATTGCCTGGGGGTACTCTACGGCCAGTTCCTCAAGCGTGTAGTAACCGCCTTCTTCTTGTTCCTTATTTTCCGCCCCCTCAGAGCTGCTGTTTCCATTTTTCCCACATCCGGCTAATAAAGCCCCCACTAAAGTGATCACCAACAATAAACTTAATTGTTTTTTCATACGTTCTCCCTTCCATCGCTTTTCCTGCGATAATTAAATGTTTGTATTTCCACATATTACTGTGAAATGTCGTGTTAAATCAGCCCGTCGTGTAGCTTTTGTTTTTAATACTGTCAATGATAATGGATAACACTATGATTGAACCGGTTGCCACCAGCTGCCAGCTGGCACCGAGATTCAGCAGGACAAAGCCGTTCTTAACGGTTCCCAGCAAAAAGCTTCCGATCACGGCGCCGACAATACTTCCTTCACCACCTTTCAGGGTCGTTCCGCCGATCACGCAGGCAGCCACAATATCATTCTCATAACCGATTCCTGTGCTTGCCCCTGCACTTAAAACACTTCCTGACATGAGTAGTCCGCCCAGTCCACACAGCATACCGGTAATCGCAAAACAGATAATTTTAATCTTTCCGGTACTAATACCGGAAATCCGTGCTGCCGTCGCATTGGAGCCCGTCGCAAATACTCTTCTTCCAAACGGTGTCTTCTTTAACAGAATGTAGAAGCATATTAACAGGATAAATAAGAGCACAACGCCATAGGGAACCTTTCCCAGATATCCATGTCCTAAGACCGCCAGCGGGGATTCGTATTTTAACTGGAAGCCGCCTGTTATTACCAGCATCGCACCTTTTAATATACTCATCATCCCCAAGGTGACAGCAAAGGCTGCCAGCTTTAAGCGGACAATCAGGAGCGCGCTAATGGAGGCACTAATTGCTCCAATACACAAGACGCAGATCAGAATGACAGCCGGAGGCATTCCCGCCTGCCATAATACTGCGGCCATAACTCCGCAGAATCCGAGCATTGCCCCAACGGAAAGATCTACTTCACCGGATATCAGAACGAATGTCTCCCCCATCGCAACAAGCCCTATGACCGCAGCCTGTTTCGCCATATTCATTAAATTATTCACTCCCAGAAAATTAGGAGATAAGATACTTAAGAGAATGAATAAGGCAATGAGTGCCGCCTCAGATGGAAATTCTCTCATCTTAATAATTTTTTGTCCAGATTTACGCACATTTTCCAAATCCATCACCCCCGCTTTTTAAATATCATTGAGTAACCTCTGTGCATTTTTATATAAAATATTTTCCAGCTCATCCTCTTTTAAATCAAGCATATATATTTTGTCGAGATTATTATCCATGATTCTGTTGTCTCCAAATCCACCATCAGACCCATAAAGGATTCTTTCACTTCCTACGGCTTCTATTATTTTCTTTAGTGCATAATAGGGCGCCGAGCAGGTCCCAAGGTAAATATTATTCAGGCGCTGTGCGCCGTATAAAGCTTCTTTCCACAAATCATTCAGACCGGCATGCGCTAATATGATTGTTAGCTCAGGATATTTTTCGGCAACGTAGCAGGCCTGGTATGGCTCTGTAAAGGGCGGGGTTCCGTCATGAACCACCAGCGGAATATTTAAATCAATACATTTCCGGCACATCTCATGAAACCACGGTTCTGTCATGGAAAAACTCTGACACCACCCATGTACTTTTAATCCCTTCATTCCCAGCTCGTAGTATGCCCGTTCCATTTCCTCTATGGCCTTCTCTTCATCTCTCGGATTCACAGTCATAAAAGGAAGGAGCATATCCGGGTGCGTGTCACATAATGTCTTCAACTTATCATTTTCTCCCGCGCAATCACCGTAGAATCCCTTTAGGGTAAAAGCCCAAGCCTGCACAATTCCCCGTTTTTCGAACTCCGCTTTTAAATCGTCCGGAGTGCATCCTGGCATAGATCCATATGTTTCCATAAGATGTATATGGGAATCTATAATCATCTTTTTTCCTCCGTAATATTTAATATGTGCATCGCATTTTCTCCCAATATGTGTTTTTTGTCCTCTTCATCTTCTGTTAGTCCGACCTTTGCCATCTCAATCTTTTCTCTGGAAAATGGCCAGTCGGAGCCAAATAGCACTTTGTCTCTTCCGCATCTGGCAATCGCTTCAATGATCACGGATGGCATTTGATAGGAGAGCTCCATGTACATATTATCCAGATTCTCGGCTGCAATTGACACATCATACCAGAAATCGGAAAACCCCATATGTCCCATAATAAAGTTCACTTTCGGGAAACGAAGGGCCAGTTCTCTCAACTGGAGCGGCATGGAGCTAATCGGGGTTCCGGTTGCGACCAGCACCGGAAGGGCAGTCTCCTCGCACGCTGTTAAAATACCATCCGTAATCCGGTCACTGAGCATAAAACCTTGAATAAATGGTTCCATTTTAATTCCTTTCAGTCCCAGACTTTTGATCCGATATACTTCATCCACAGCCTTTTCGCCATACCAGGGAGAAACACAGCCAAAACCGATAAATTTGTGCGGATATTTTCTGACCATCTCTGCAATATAATCATTTCCTTCTTGGTTATAGACGGCCAGATATTGGTCTGCCGGAGCGATAACTGCCATATCCACCTGATTCTGATTCATCTCATCCAGTAAATCCTCCGGCCTAAAATACTCTGTTATTCCCTGTCCAACAGTCGTACAAAAATCAATAATCACCTTGCGTCCTTCCCTTCTTACTCTGATTTATGCAGGGCTTTTCCTCCCTATCTCAATTCACCAAGGTTATTCTGCACTTTTAAAAATGCTGCCGCGATATCGTCAATATCTTCTTTCTCACCGAGGAACATTCTCTGCTCCAACCAAATCGCCCGGTCGGAACAAGCCTTCTCCGCAACCGGATTAGTCTTCTCAAAGGCAGCATAATCCAAATTCCGGTTACAATAGTGTTCACAATTTACCGGACAACCATTCTTTCCAAACTCCTTGTTTAAAAACAAGGGATTCTTATATAATGGGAAGGCATAGTCTATTGTCACGCAGATTCCCTCGGCCAAAAGAGCTTCTCTCACTTTTGCTTTCGAGATCCCCCATACTTCCGGGTCATATTTCATGGCAATGATATGATTAGAATGTCTTGTGACTTTCTCATGAACCTTCATCGGCGTAATGGCCTCAACCGTTTTCATCCTTTCCCAGAAATATGCTGTATTTTCCGCACGTTTCGCAATCTGTTCATCCAGTCTCTGAAGCTGTGTCCGCAGGATTGCGCCCTGAAATTCAGTAATGCGGTAGTTCCAGCCCAGCCTGTGGAATTCATACCAAGGTCTTCCCATCTCTCTACCGAGCCACAGCAGGGAATCGCACCGGCGCATCAGCTCCTGGTTGTTGGAAAGAATAATTCCCCCTTCCCCGGCCGTCATATTCTTCGAAGCCTGGAAACTGAAAGTTCCGATGTCTCCAAGCGATCCTGCTCTCTTACCATCCCACTCTGAACCATGGGCATGGGCGGCATCTTCAATTACAAACAAATTGTGTCTTTTGGCAATTTCCAGAATTGCGTCCATGTTTGCCGGCTGCCCAAAGAAATGAACCGGGATGATCGCTTTTGTACGCTCCGTGACAGCCTCTTCAATCCGCTTCGGATCGATGTTGAATGTGTCTTCTTCAATATCGGCAAAAATCGGAATTGCATTAACCTGCAGCACAGAGGTAGCTGTTGATACGAATGTATAAGAAGGAACAATCACTTCATCACCCGCACCGATTCCCAGGGCTTTCAAAGCAATCTCCAGAGCTGCCGTGCCATTCGCACAGGTAAGGCCATATTTCGCTTGCTGATATGCTGCAAACTCCTCCTGGAACAAGGCCACCTGCGCCCGGTCTTCGCCTGTTGCTTTCTCGTTGTTTTCCACTCCTTCGCCGAAAGCAAAACGCCACCATTTGCCACTGTTCACGACTTCTGTGACCGCATTTACTTCGCGCTCATCAAAGACCGGCCAACTTGTAAACCCACTCTTTCTTTGTTTCTCTCCGCCATTGACTGCTAAAACTGACATTTTCATTTCCTCCTTTGCATCATTTGTTTATAAAGTTTAATATAGCCAAAATACTGTACGAATCTCAATTTAAAAAGTATTTCCCAACCCCCCACCCATTTTCTCTGATTTTTTCTTTTATACTGTCAACAGTTACGTGAAAAGCAATACTGTCTTTGCTTTCAATTGCCATACCGGCACATATGACTCCCAACTCTACAGCACTTTTTAATTTTGTTTCTCCGAAATATCTATTATTCTGTCCTTTCCGGATTTCCAGCCCGGCTGCGATTCCGGCAATAGTTCCGCCGAGAAATGCATCACCGGCGCCAGTCGTGTTCACCACCTCCCCCTTTAACGGCGGAGTATGCTCGACACCTGATTTTCCGACCGAATAACTGCCCTTCCCTCCACACGTCACCAGAATTTGCATTTCCGGATTTATTTCTTTCAGGGACTTGTATAGGCTTGCCGCCAGTTCTCTGCCAGTCATGTTGATTCCCAAGATGGTCTGTGCTTCTTCCTCATTTACCGCCAGGATATCGCAGTATTCAAAAATATTGTGAGCGAGGAATTCCTCTGCCTCAATGGCCGGAATCGTCAAAACGCATAATGCTCCTTCTTCCTTTCCCTTCTTAAGCATCCTGATCCGGCTCTTGATCGGAACTTCCGGAGCTGCCACGACAATCGTCTTCTTGTCCACCCCTATTTCATCCATCGACTTACTGATATAATCACCAGTGACTTCCATCACCGCATTATTTGTCGCAGTGATGTTACAACCGTCTTTATCAGGATACTGAAGACAGATACTAATCATCGTCGGATACTCTTTACTTTGTCCGATATATTTTGTACTCATTCCCTCCTCTTTCATTTCTTTAACCAGCTGGTCACCGGATTCATCTTTTCCGACATATCCAATCGGATATATCCCGGCACGATTTTTCAAAAGCCCTGCAATATAATAAAATATAATGTGTAGTTTGCAATAATCTCTGGCATCACTTAAGATTACTCCACGTGATTCGTTTCTCCCCAGAGTCGCGCTTTGTTCGCTGTAGAACAACATGCCGCTTCCAATTCCGCCGGTACCGATCACTTTATTGTATTTCATACGCATCCCCCCGCTTTATTTTTCTATTCCGCCAAATTCCCAGTCCGGATGCTCACTGATTGGATGCCTTGCCGTCTCATAGGTAGCGGTAATCAAAGCATCCGGATGCTCCTGTAATAAGGTCATCGGGTACTCTTCTGTCACATCGGAAAATAAAGCCACTCTCAGCGCCGTCTGTTTCCATGCGCCGGTCGCAGAATAAACCCGGATTTTTTTCGCTTTCATGCACTCTTTTACTCCCAGCGTTACCGACATTGGCGGCATGAACTGCCATGCCCCGCCCATCCCCCTCTGCGCCAGAGCCAGCAAGGTGTCCATATTATTTTGCTGCACGCGGGCCGTTGAATTTCTGATATCATCGATGGATACCGCGACATAGGGATTACGGTTGGCCTGATTAAAAGCAATATGTCCATCCTGTCCCCACCCGCCTAAGGTATAGTCGATATCGGTCTCCTCTATTATCCTGGTCATTTCCTTTACATTGTCCGGAGTCAGATAATGTCTGTTTTCTTCCAGAACCTGAAGCTCTTCATCTACCGCTCCGTAAAAAAACTGTTCCATGAATGTCCGGAAATTATTCGGGTCGTTCTTTGGCAGAAGCTTCCCTTCCCAGTCCAGATTTTCATCCATGTGGTAGCAAATAACCTTTTTCAGAGAAATCCTGTCTTTATTCACCATTTCTGCAAAAGGCTCGTACCATTCCTTTGGTCCGCACGGAACAATCAGGCGGAATTCTCTGTCCTGCGCATTAGCCTTTTTGATTTCCTCAACCAGATCCGATGCCATGACCATTCCCAGCTCCTCTGCATTTTTTACAATTCTGAGCAGGACTTTTTTCTCTTTGTGATGCTCCAGTTCCTCTGCCGTGATTCTGCACCACTTGTACAGGTCACTTTTTTTAATCATATGCACACCCCCAATTTTACTGATTCACTCTTTAAACAATATTATGGCCAGACCGCCCTGGCCTTCTTTGCATCGACCACGCGTTTCACGGCGATCAGATAGGAACCCATACGGAGAGTTACCGCTTCCTTCTGGGCGATATCCCAGACCGCCTCGAATGCCGGATCCATGATGTTTTTGAGTTTCTCGTTTACCGTTTCCTCTGTCCAGCTTACCGACTGAATATTCTGCACCCATTCGAAGTAAGAAACCACAACGCCGCCCGCATTTGCCAGGATATCCGGAACAACCATAATTCCTTTCGCATTGAGAATTTCATCCGCCTCGGAAGTAATTGGGCCATTGGCGGCCTCAACGATAATCCCCGCCCGCACTTGCGCTGCATTAGAACCATTAATCTGGTTTTCCAAAGCCGCCGGGACTAATACCCGGACATCCAGCTTCAACAATTCATCGTTGGAAATTCTGGCTATCCCTTCCTCTTCGTAATCCTTTAACAGATTCTTCCTGTCTTTCGAGAGAAATTCCAGAATTTTAACAATATTCAACCCTCCTTTATTGTAGATGCCACCGGATACATCACTGACCGCAATTACTTTCATGCCTTCCTGGTCAAGCAGCTTTGCCGTGATTCTTCCTACATTCCCCATTCCTTGTATAGCAACAGTAGTATCAACTACAGGAACATTCAGCTTCTTGAGGATATTCTTTGTCGTAAACATAACACCGCGTCCGGTTGCTTCATTTCTGCCAAGTGCGCCGCCCAGTTCAATCGGTTTTCCGGTTACCACACCATGAATGCAGTGTCCTTTGAGCATACTGTATGTATCCATCATCCATCCCATCACCGCTCCATTGGTTCCTACGTCCGGCGCCGGAATATCCTGCTCCGGACCGATCAGCGGTGCGATAGCCGCTGTGAAACGCCTTGTAATTGCACGGATTTCACGTTCGGATAATGTATTCGGATCACAGACGACACCACCCTTTCCACCGCCATAAGGAATATTGACCACCGCACACTTAAATGTCATCCATGCTGCCAACGCTTTGACTTCATCCAGATTTACATCCGGATGGTATCGGATGCCTCCTTTTGCCGGACCTCTGGATGTGGAATGCTGAATACGATAGCCTTCAAACACATGTGTTGTTCCGTGATCCATAAACACCGGGATTGCCACCTTCAATTCCCGTTCGGGATACTTAAGTGCCTCAATGTCACTGTCGGAGTAACCGAGAATAGCTGCCGCTGCCTTCACGGTTTCTAAAACATTATCATAAGGATTATAGTTCTCCATTACACCTTTAACTCCTCTCCCTACTTACTTATTAAAGTTTATTTAATAATAATATATCATTTTTTTTATATAAAATCAATAGTTTTTTTTAATTCCAATATTTTCTTTTTGTAATTAAATTACACCAATCAAAAAAAGAATCTGCCACATCAGCTTTCGCTCTGTAATAGATTCTTGTTACTACTGAATTCCTTAGTCTATAACTATATGCCTTTATGCAAGTGCTTTTTTAGTGCCGGGTGCTTATTTTAAAAGTGTGAGGTTATATATGTTGGCAATTAGGACGCCACCGCGGGAGGCGATATGCTTCACGCAAACAGGGCAACGCTCTGGCGAACTAACTGCTAACTACGACTAAATCAGCGCCCAGGAAAGCCTGGGCGCTGAAGTCTGCGTAAGCAGT
>Ga0153946_1000278_pt1 | contig 21688 bp, 20 predicted proteins | sample TSNJ030MetaG_FD_104751 | JGI IMG/M metagenome (GOLD analysis project Ga0153946, IMG submission 104751) | Attine ant fungus gardens microbial communities from New Jersey, USA - TSNJ030 MetaG | ecosystem: Host-associated > Fungi > Mycelium > Unclassified | place: USA: New Jersey, Wharton State... | reverse complement strand
TATGGGCTTGCCCTGTGGTTTTATCTTTGATCATCACCGACGACACTACCGCAGAACGCTCAACTATTGTTGACCTTGGTTACGTGAAATATCTGGGAAATCATACAAGGACCTGGCCCAACACCGTCTCTTACCTTGGTATACCATATGCCGAACCGCCTGTTGGGGGTCGTCGCTATCGGGCCCCTCTTCCTTTGGATACTGGGCGAATAACGAGGGAGACTAACGGAAAAATTATTGATGCGAAGTCATACCCGGAATTCTGTATTCAAGGCGCTATCAGTACAGGTCAACAAATTTCAGACATTTTATTGAGCCCTACCTTAATTCAACCACTCTGTCAGATGATCATGGAGGAGCTGGAAGCGAAGACTGTCTTAAAGTCAACGTTTATACGCCTGTTGGTACTAGACCAGATGCAAAACGTCAGTAATCACGTTATCTAGAATGAATTTATAACATAGACTTGGGCGTCATCCAGTCCCTGTCCTTGCCTATATACATGGGGGTGGCTATGTTTTCGGTAGTCCAGCAAATTGGCCATTTGAGCACTGGATCCAGCAAAGCCCCAACGTTGTCATAGTCTCGATCTACTACCGTCTGGATAGCTTCGGATTCCTGTCTACCCCAGGGCTCGAGGATGGAAAGCTCGGAGACCTGAATGTCGGCTTCCTAGATCAAATCGAAGCTTTGCGCTGGGTTCAGAAATATATTAACAGGTTTGGTGGTGATCCTTCCAAGGTCACAATCAACGGACAGAGCGCTGGAGGATCATCTGTCGAGTTACATTTGATTGCAAGCACAGGGAAAGAGAACCTATTCAGTGGAGGTATTGGCCAGAGCGTGACTAGGACTCCAGTCCCTACTGCGAAGCAGCAGCAGGTAGGTAGTGTTTTCCCGATTTATCAGTGCTGATGCTAGATCACAACAGCCTCTATTTGACGCGTTTACACGGGCTGTCGGTTGTGGAACCGGAGATTTGGCTGATAAAATGGCTTGTTTGAGGTCCGCAAGTATCAGCTCACTCGCGATTGCCCAAGATAATGTTAGCGCAACACTGTTCGTTGCTCTTTTCTTGATTTCAATCCTTGTTCATTTTGATGTTGACAATTATACAGGAGCAGTTACCATTCTTTCCACCCTATCGTGGACAATAACGTGATCACCGATTTTCCGACCAAACTCATACAAAAGGGAGTTTTCAGAAAAGTACCCATTATCATTGGGTAAGTAATACCGTTTCCCCTCGCATTCAACATATACTTAATGGAAACGACCAAGGTCGACGTCAAATGAGACACATGCAACCGGTCCAACTATCCCCGAAGCTCTTCACGCTTATTTCCCTTCTATCACAGACAAGTCGATCGCTAGGTTGGAAGAGGTAACCCTCTCGCACCTCTGCGTACAAATCATAAGTTGACATCTGTTCTGGAGGCCTATCCAATTTCTATCTTTGCTTCTGCAGATCTCAGACAACAGATCCTTACAGGAGACATTTCATTCAGATGTACGGTGAGATCCAGAGTTATTTGCAACCACGCACAGCTCTATCAACATCTTAAAGCGTGCAATCATGGGATCTGCCTGGGATGCTGCAGATGTCAAAGCGTATACTTATCGCTATAACCAGCCCGATCCTGCTACAGGTAGCTCAGCAACAGAACATGCCGCTGAAAATTATATGATGTTTCGGGGGACACATACAGGGTATGCATTGGTCTCTCTTTTCCTTAGTTCTTATATCTGAACAAAACTCGATCATAGCATCAATGGAACAACGATGTTTTCGACATTCAATCCCTCTGAAATCGCATTCTCTGAGGAGCTCATTGCTTATTGGCTATCTTTCGTTCGCACATATAATCCTAACACTTTCAAGCTCGATCGGGCCCCTATTTGGGGTCAATATACGTCCGAGCATAGGAACAGGGTCGTGCTGAACGAGGCACCGGTTGGAGCAGACGTTAATACCGTCAGCGGTAGTCATATGGAGATCGAGGGCAATGGTGCAGCAAAGCGATGCCAGATTGTAGCCGGATTGGTCGATGAGATGGAAGATTAACTAGATACTATGTCTGAACTGAAGATGTATTTTGAGATGAACACTATAGGTCAACTAAGGCTATAACAATACAGCACATCAGATATGCTCAAGTTTTCCCTCCCCATGTTCCTCCTTGGAGGTCCTGACAGGCAATCCGGAAAACTTGCTTCTAAGAGCCTCGTACTTCCTCTTCTGAATAACACTAACACTAGGTGGAACTTTATCCAACGCCTGCAAGAAATCATTCAGTCCCACTATAATCTCGTCCCCTCCGTCCATAGTATCTGATGTTGAGCTATTCATGGCATCAAAAGTGCCCAAAGTCCGGCGAAGGGCAACGACACCAGCTTCTCTGACAAGTGAAGCGAGATCGGCGCCAGAATATCCTTCACACCTAACACTTCTTACTAATTCCAATAGTTCCCTCATCACTACCTCCTTGCCGCTATCAGAATTCACGCTTCTATCAACTTCGTTTTCATCAATGATACCGAGAGGAAGCCTCCTCGTCATGGTAGTCACAATCTCTGCGCGTTCATCTGGTCCCGGAAGGTCAACGTAGAGGAGTTTATCAAGTCTACCTGGGCGGACCATAGCCGGATCGATGATATCAGGCCGATTGGTCGCTGCAATGACGTAGACACCTTTTCGTGAGTCAAGACCATCGAGCTCAGTCAGGAGGGTGTTCACCACTCGGGCTGAAGACTCAGACTAAGACGCGAGGAATTAATGATGTTGTGCGGTGAAACATAGGATGGAACATACAATATTATCATCTCGTCTTGGAACAAGTGCATCCAGCTCGTCGAAAAATATGACGCAAGGGGATGACGCGCGAGCTCGAGAAAATACCTGTCTCACTGCTCGTTCACTTTCGCCAACATACTAGGTATCCATATCGCTCATAGGTCAAAAAATTGAAATGGTGGGACATTTGTCGATCTTACACACCTTGTTTAACAACTCTGGCCCTTTTACACTAATGAAATTGGCTCTGCTCTCATTGGCAACCGCCTTTGCCAGTAATGTCTTCCCACACCCAGGAGGCCCCCACAGCAATACACCACATGCAGCGTCAATCCCGACTTTTTTAAATATCTCTGGTCTTCTGATAGGTTGCACTATCGCCATGTGCAGCTCCTCTCTGATACCATGGAGCGCACCTACATCTGACCAAGACACATCAGGAACTGTAGCGAATCCTTCACGTTTTGAAGAGGGTTGGACCTGTGACAATGCGTGTATAAAGTCTTCGGCCATTATAAAAAGAGGAGAAAGTTGATTTTCGGTGAGGGGGGAAGGATGTGCATTGAGGAAATAGGCGATCGAGCCAAGGTCCATAGGAAAAGAGAAAGTACTAGATATAGATGGCCTTTTGGGTTGAGAGACAGGAAGGTTTGGGGCTGATGTAGAAATCACTGTGGTGGGCAATGATTCCGGAGGATCGATAGCCATTGTCACATCTGGGTCTTGTGAGAGAACAACCGCTTGGTGCTGATGTGATGTATCATTATCATCAGGATCTTCTGAGACAACAAGTGTTCCATCTGAGAGTTGTTTGAATATTCGCTTGACAGCGATGATACCCGCAGCACCAGTAAGCGCAGCTAAGTCGGCACCCACATAACCGGGCGTAGCTTTCGCAAGGGCTGTAAAATCGAAATTCCCAGCGAGTCGAAGCTTAGCGCATAGCACACGTAGTATCCTGTTAAAGGGGATTCGGTATGTGATAGAAGTTGATTGGGCGCGGTTTTGTTAGAGCTGAGAGGAGAAGATAAAGGGAAGCATACTTAGCACGAGCTTCATCGTCTGGCACTCCCATACTGATTTCATGGTCGAAACGGCCCGCGCGGCGAAGTGCAGCATCAAGTGAGTCCGGACGATTGGTGGCCCCAATGACTATAACGGGCTTGTTCTCATTCTTCTCCCAAGACATGTCTGTAAAGATATAAGCTCCGGGTCACCAACTTGTAATATCCCCGCATACCATCCATGCAGGTTAGAAATTGGGCCACAATTCGCCTTTCCATCTCTCTCTGTGCGCTTTCGCGCTTGGGAGTAATAGCATCGATCTCGTCAATAAATAACAGGCATGGTGCTACACGCTAGAAGGATAATAAACACCCAATTGGTAAAGGAAGATGATGCGATTGAGTCACCTTTGCTTCCTCAAAGGTATCTCTGAGCGTTTTCTCTGATTCTCCCGACATACCAGAGACAACAGAGGGTGCAGAAATACTGATGAAGGGAACACCAAGTTCCTGAAATCTTTTCAGTTGACTTCATTTTAATTTTGGATTACGTAGCGACTCACACCAGCCATAGCATTTGCCAGCAATGTTTTTCCACAACCTGGAGGACCATGTAGTAAGACTCCGCGAGGAGGTGGAACGCCCGTGTGGAGGTAAATCTCAGGATGACATAGGGGCATTGCCACGAGTTCAAGCATCTTCTCGATGCACGCTTCGACACCACCAAGATCTGACAAACGAGCAACCGGAGGAGCATGGTCTTTTGCTATAGAACCAGAAACAGAGGTAGAGGTGGATGTAGGAGAGACTTTTGTCCGCTTTGTATTACCTGCTTCAGCTATCCTGCTTGATCTCACTTTGCGCTTCCCCGGCTGGGACTCTGGAGATGGAATTTGTGCTTCAGAGGTAGGAAGCTGAGCTTGGTGCGGTGAAGATACTGAAGGGGCAGGGACATCCTCTGTTGGTGGTGTTGGTGCTGGAGAGGCATTTGGTGAAGGTAGAGAGTTGAGATTGATTTTGGTACGCCTATGAGCAGACCAGAGGCCTTGCATAGAACGATTCAGCACATTTGAACCCTATCTGCAATTTTTGTAAGATTACGCAGCAGTAGAACAAGCATACGCACAGAATAATCCATGGAACTTGATAAGAATAAGAGCCGAAAATTAATCTCGAGTTTCTTTGGCATTTGTATTGATCGCAAACAAAGCAAATCAGGCAACTCTTGACAACTGGGGATCCTGAAGATCAACTTCTCGATCCAGAAGAACTCACCCTCGGTGATCTTTGCATGCATCACCGCACGAATAAGATTATCTGCTATCATCATACTCAGTCTGGCTATACGAGAACCAAATCCAACGGCCAGTAGTGAAAGTTAACTCCTGAGCTTAATCCATGGAGACGCCTACGCGGTGATTCTGCCCTTGGGCTGCTATTCAGCAATGGTCTATATAGCCTATGAAATATAGCCTCTTCCTCTGGTGTCTTAATCTCGACTGGTTCTCGCACTACGCCCATCGGCTGTATGATATCCGAAACGCCTCTGAAAGAGTCTTTTGGGGAAGACACAAAGCAAGATAAAGATGTCAAATGTTTCGTTACAGAGCCACCACTATACGTGACTGCTGAAGAAGATGCGAGAGTTCTCAAGAAAATAGATCGCTGGTATAGGTTCTGACTACTCTCCTTGGCCAAGACTGACGCTCAGGCAGCATCATGCCCATCATGTTTGTGATATATTTTCTACAGTGTGGGTATTCCTTGAGCCTTCAGGCATCCATCTAAGATAATTCTAGACATGGATAAGCAAACACTTTCGTTCTCCTCCGTATTCGGCATAATTGGCGACGCACACCTCATTGGGAGAGAGTACTCCCTATTGGGATCCATAGTTTTGTATGTTATTAACTCTTCTGATTTGTCCTATAATTTGACATCCGGACAGTGTGGCGCAGCTTCTGCTTCAGCCATTATCAGCATACTTCCTCGTCAGGTTTCCGCTTTCAAAATTTATTCCCTTCATTGTTGTATCCTGGGGAGCGATTTTGGCATGTATGTCGGCTACGCGGGGGTTCACTGGTCTGCTCATTGGCAGATTCTTTGTACGTTAAACTTTCCACCGCGTTTCCATCCTACCAGGTTGATGATGATAAATAAAACAAAGCTTGGGGCGTTCGAAGCGTCGATCCAGCCCGCTTTCATTCTAGTCGGTCAAATTTGGTATCGTCGCCATGAACAGGGATTTCGTGTTGCAGGTAAACACATTCAACCAAGATCTTCGTCCGCTTACTGAGTTTGAACACTATTGTAGTGTGGTATTCGAATAATGGATGGGGAAACATTTTTGGCAGCCTGATCATGTATGGGATTGGTCATATCCATTCCAAGATTCTTTTCCGGTACCAAATTATTTTTTTGTTACTCGGATGCGTTACAGTCGTCGTTGGGATGATCAGGTAGGCGCCACTTTCAGTATCTTAGTGTGTTTGTTCACCTTCCTTTCCCTGAACAGTTTCTCCGTGTTTCCAGACAACCCAACAAAATGCAAGTTTCTCTCAGGTGATGAAAAGATCATTGCTGTAGAGGTAATGAGAGGAGGGTCAATCATACTTCTCAATTGACATTTGTGCACTTAGCGGTTACGGGCAAACAATCAAGGACTCGAGAATAAAATTTTCAAATTGTCCCAGGCACTTGAAATGATCACTGATCTAAAGTCTTGGTGTTGGATGACGCTTATGTTCTTGATGGCCCTTCCTGCTGGAGGAATCGGAACCTTTGGTCCCCTCATTTTGAAGGGGTTCGGGTTCGATGGGTAGGCTCCCTTCCAATGTTTCGAGCTCAAGTATATTCATCCATGAAGATCCGAAGTTATGTTGTTCAATATGCCGTTCGGGGTGATGCAAATTTTTGCCATATTCGTCGCGTTCGTGAGTGCCTTGTCTCCCTCTCTTTGAATATATCAAATAATTGATTCGCATTGAAGTGGGCCGCAAAGCGATTCCGGATGAAGTCCCCCGTAATCCTTTTGCTACTGATTCCATGTATCACAGGGACAGGTGCGCCTCCTTCTCAATAATTACATATCAGGTCCTCTAAAAAACTACAAAAGCCCTACTTTTGTGCCTCGGAAGATCACATGAAGACCATCCGTTCTTATTGTTGGCATACTACATGTTAGCTTGCCACAGCTCTATCATTCCTCTTATTTTCAACTGGCAAAGTACAAATGTCGCAGGCCACACGAAAAAAACTACGGTATGCTCGATGATCTGACACAAATAGGCAGGTAATGAGATAGAAAACATTCCCAGACTACTGCATTCATGACGATGGGAACCGTCAGCGGTAATATTGTGCGTCATTAAATAAAGCATCTGAATGTCTTATTTATGCTCTAAACTACTAAGGTTGGTCCTCTGTTGTTTAAACCCCAGGATCAGCCTTACTATACGCGTGGTAATACTTCTCGCAATCGAAAAGCAGATCACCATTGATGAAGATACTACAGGTTTGAGGGCAATGCTAGCGTGTTATTCTTCTTGCTTCGTCATCGTCTGTTGCACGACCTTGTATCTCCACTTCCTTAACGCTAGAAACATGAGGCGAAGAGTACTGGCTGGTAAAAGTGCGTAAGCCAGTGGCCCTCAAATAGATTCAAGGACTGACGCTGTAGCAGGTGCACAAATCATCGATTATTCTATGTTGAGCGTCCAGGAGGCCGAAATCGCTCGCACCAAAGCAAGAGAAAACCTGGAAATTTCGAAGACTGGTAGTGGTGATCCTAGTTCATTGGTGGGACAGGGAGCCTTCGATGACATGACGGATTTACAGAACGATGAATTCATCGTGAGTTTATTTTTCTATCAAGAAATTTCTATTGAGACTGATACATCTTATTGAAGTATGTTTACTAGCACGCTAGTCTTGTTCTATTATATAGCTGGGGAATGTACATGATATTCTAGTGGTTGCTTTATATCATCTGAGTATCTCATAAGAGAGCAATAATAATAAAGACGTGAAACGCGCGATGATAGTCATGATCAACTTCACTTGGCATTTAGAGGAATATAGTCCCTCCAGGGCTTGCTACTGACTGCAATACAGTCCTACAATACAGTCCTACAATGTTTTGATGCGTCTGAAAACAGACCACGATCCAATCCAAAACGGCCACTCACCGATAGATTCCTTGTCGAAAGATCCTTTCACGCATCTTGAAGTTAGGCTACTTTGAAGAAGAAGAAAAAGAGGAACCCAACTGACACTTCCGTGTCCTAATATCGCAAGAACACCACACCACACCCCATCCATTTGGAGAACCTTTTGCCCTTCCCAAGGCAACCTGATAAGCTCATTCCATAATTTCTGGAACGTTACGTAGATTATTTGCATCAACTGCTATTGGGATCCTAGCCGCACGAGGGTGGTCATAAGACACTTCTTGCTTCATTTAGGACCCTATCCATCATTCTTGGGGCCGATGTCTTCTCTATCTTCTTCGCATCCCCGTACCTCGGCTGCAAACGTTCTAGATCAGCCATTTTTCGCCTCAACAATTCCTCCTCATCAATCCTACTTGAACAACCGTTTTACATCGTTGTACCATCTGACTCTCCGTGATATGCTGTTCAGGGCCTCTATGCTCCGCATGAAAGCTGTCCAGTCCTTGAGGAAGCTTGAGGAATCAGCCGAAGAGTCTATCGAACTCTGCGAACATCTGGCCTGAAAAATGACCTTTTAGGAGCACTATCAGTACGGCCAACTTATCTAGGTACCCTTCACAGCCCGGGACAATTCGTCATGACAACAAAAGTCTCAATGTGGTCCAATATTCCCAGTTTGGCTTCCAGGTGCCCTAATTCCCCTTTACTTTACATCAAGACTACACGTCTTAACCAGGCGTTCTTTAAATTTGAGTTTTTAGCAAAGTACTTAAAGTTACGCACGGTCTTGACGATGCTCATTGGCCCCACCCCAACACCATGACAATCTTCGCCAAATTGCAATACCTAATACCTCCAAATTCATGATCGTTCTGAATGCCTATTATGCAGAACCACTACCACTACCTCTCGTCTAGATCCGCTCTGCTAACACCTTGGTAGTCTCTCTCTACTCAAATCTCAAGTCAAAGACCTTGGCTAAAGTATAACTTCATACACCATTGGTATATTGTGAAGATTATCATAGTAATTGTAAATAGGTGAGTTTGATGCCTGAGGAAAAAGTCAGTACAAATACCAACAATGACACAAGATCAGATAGACAATAATATAATCAACGCCAAAGCAATTCATCAACAGCTTCTAGTTGGTTTGTGATATTGATTCATCATGGAGAGGAAGACTCAAACCCACAGAATACTCACAGGACTTGGAGATAGTAGCACGGGTAAACCTGAAGATAATCAATCAGCAGGATTCAAACAAAAAGAGGGAAGATCAGAGGGGGTTGCCCGAGGATTGAGCTGTGCGGGCATTTTCGGCAGCGAAGATACGAAGACCGTCGTGATGGAACATCATTGGATAGGAGAAGAAAATTCATACATACTGCTTACAAGTAGAAAAATCAGTCGATTAGGCAAAGCATATCTGATCCTGGAAAGGCGTAAGCTCATGAAAGATTTAAGACAATATTTCAGATTCAGAAAAGTAAAAAACAGCCATGGAGTCATCGTCATCGCTAGTAGACTAGCTCAGGCGGTAACTCCTTTGAATCATCATTTGCATTAAGTGAATGCGTTACATACCCGTCAATCCAGGTTAAAAGGCGTTGAATAATTGCACATAAGAAAAAGGAGACCTATTCTAAGATTTGAGTGATGCTCAGAGACAAGATTTGAAATAAGTCAGCATATACGGCATGCTAAAAGCATCGGGCCACAATAGAGGCACTCAGATACTCTAGTTTGAAAATGATAATATCATCCTTGAGATGGAGTACAATAGTAGAATGGATGTGAACATCAAATGAAGACCCACCCGAATACTTCGGCACGACTCAGTTCAACCAACACTTAAGAAGGAGAAAAATGTCCCTATAAGCCACCATTATAAGAAATCACTGGTGCAGGAATGAGGTTAGCTTCTGAAAAGACGAGGGAAAAAAACCGATCAGTGTAACTATGACAAAAAGCCACACAGCTTCATCGATTAGGTTTTCGATGAGACTCGACACATAAAAGTGACATCCTGTCGAACAATAAAACTTCGAACTCACCCATGGGATGGTCAACATAATTCAATGAAGAGAGGAAAAAATGTTCGAAACGCGTCGATTAGGGCAGGTACATATGCAGTCACGGGATTATTCGGCAACGCTGTGCCGTAGTCATATCTCTGCAGTTATAAGATAAAATAAGTCATCATATTTGCTGCTACCAAACATCCACTAGCAAACTTCGCTTACACCCTCCTCTTATGGCCGCGTGCCTTCTGTAGACACACACTCTAATGTCAGGCCCTGCTGAGGCCCTCCGCGTCTTAGCACTAGCTGCGGAATAGAAATCCTGAAAACATCACATGCTCCTTGTGTGTCACGTATATCTCAGCCCGCACATGACCCTAGTTTTAAATAGCCTGACCCGCGAGATATTCAATGTGGTCAGTTTATTGCGAGCTGTTCACACGTCCCAGAGATGCCAACCGTCAAGCCTTCCAGTGATGATAAAGAAGTTGTCATAAACTGAGGGACTAGACAAAGCCCAAAATGACCTGGTAATGGCTCCGGCTCCAGATGAACCGATTGTAACGAGGAGAGAGTTATGGAGTCATTACAGTACGTCCTTGTCTCGGCTGAGCGAAGGTTATTGATTCTGATTACAACATAGTGTATTACAACGGGAATAATGTCCGTTCTCAATATTATCTAAAATTCGTGGCTCTCAAACGGCGTGTGACAGAGTGTCAGTCCTGAAGTCTTCTCTATGACGTTGTTTCAATCCCTCGCCACTGCAGCTGGTTACGACCCTACAAGAGGGCCTGGGTCTTCATGCCTCGCGCAAGATGCATCCGGACAATGCATACTTACATGGAGTGGTTGAACGAAAGCAGTCGCAAGTATAGTTCTGATTGCGAACGGTGTCAGCTTTGCCGCTTTGACTCTGTTGTTCGCCACCATCGGCTCAGCTGCAGATTACGAAATCTTTGGGTGGTGGTTATTGTTCTCAGTGACAGTCATATGCTGGGCTGCCCAATTTTCCAGCTTGACGGGTAGGTGGCAAGTCTCTTCGCGCGGAATCAAAATGGCAATCATCTTCAACAGGGCCTTCTCGATGGGGATTAGCCATGGCATTGGTCATGATTGGTTTTATCACTTATGGGGCGACACTTGTGTTCTACGCAGCTGCCTTTCCGAGACTAGCCAGGAATACCGCACACGCACGAGAATTACGGGAGAAATATGAAAATGGAGAAGTCGATCTGGAGGACTATGAACGTGAAGAGAGCTTGGAGAAGAACAGAATCAGCAACATTAGCACAGTTTATTTACCTGTGATCTCATTGTGGCCTCTTGACGAATCATGCGATAGACACACAGCAATATTGGCTACATCATCGTTCTCTGCTTGAATCTCACCCTACTTTTGCCTTTGAAGAACGACCCCAGGGTTAATAATCACTGTATCATCCATTACGCATCCAATTTTCTTGCTAAAGAACGAGTCAAGCGACCTACTTCAGAATTAATGCATGGTGGGTTGTCGCTGGCATCTAGTGGTGTGCGTCTCCCTATACTCTTGTTTATCTCCATCAAGACTGATTTTGTCCAACAAGTCATCTTCCAGCAACATTGTCCGGGTAGAAACAAATCTGGCTTGCAATCAAGCAGTACAAGAAACTCCCTTGTACATCTATGTATCTTTTTGCGTCTCTCCTCCTTGCCGATGTGGGTCTCTCCCTAATCCTCTCATCATACGTTGAGACTGATATTGCGATCATTTCAGGGCCTGAACACAACAGGGACTCTTGTCTCTATCTGTCAAAATGATAAATTTGAATTTAGCTTCCTCCAGAACACGTACCTTGGGGCTTTTGCAAGCCCTTACCTCCACTGTTGATACACTTGGCTTCTGGTATGTCCAAAAGTACTGGAAGATTAGTACGAAGAAAATGGCAAGCAAATTTTGCGATTCTTCTAATGTCATAGTCGTCTCATTAATTGCCCTAGTCTGTTGTTTACAATCCTCATTCCATTTTGGGGTATGCTGGGTATCTGGACAAAAAAGATTGGGTACATTTAGTTCTTTTCTCTCCCTGTATGGATCTGTCTACTGATACATGCATAGATTCCATAATGTCTGGGAATTCTGGGCGTATAGTATTGTCTTTGGCCTCTTTCAAGCACCCTATTACGCATTTTCGCAGACCATGATGGCTGAACTCTGTCCTCCTGGCTATGATAATATGTTCTTTGGGTTCTTCGGGCTTTCAAATCGCGCCTCGAGTGTGATAGGCCCAGGCGATTATTGATAAGAGTGGGAGTAACTGGAAGGGGTTTCCTTTCATTTTTGTAATTTGTGCAGCTGCGAGTCTTACAATTTGGTTTGGGGTTGATGTGCATCAAGGAAGAAGAGATGCGATCAAATGGGCCATTGATTTCAGGATGGAAAGGGATGTGAGTGGGAGGAGCAGTTGGGATGATTTGGTTATTGTGCTCAATCGTGCCAAGTTTAGCCAAGAGCTTCCTTACGTCATACAAGTCATAAAAGATCGCAGACCTGCAGCCCCTCTTCACTACCAACAAATAGCCTATTCAGCTTTCTGGTGCACAATTTCACAAGCTCTACCTTCAGATACACAAGGTTCGATTTTCTGACCAATATAATTCCAGTAACAACAACCTATGCCTCAAGGAAAAAGCAACTCCGAGGGAAAATCCTCTTCCTCAGGTTCATCAAACTCGGCTGGTGAACGCTCCAACAAATAGTACTACAAACCATTCGGCGGTTGGTCTGGCTGGATGCACTCGTATGGATTGAAGATTGATGAGAGCAAATTTATCTTCTCTGTCTCTCTCATCTCAGAGTGCTTTTTCATGAATCTGGCTAATCTGGGGTCTAATTACGGGATTCTGTGAAAATCCGGAGCTCAAGTATTAACATCAACCATCGATAGGCACCATACACTTTAAAGATGGGCTCTTGAATATCGATTGCACTAGGTATCAGCCTGTAAACCAGATAACCAGCTCAAGCGACATTGAATATGGCAAGTGATGCCTTCCATGCTCCTGCCAACCCTCACTTTCGTCTCCCTCGTCTTGACTTGAGACTTCTGGACAAGTGTGATATCTCCTTGGGCGACCTGCGTGAGGCAGTAGGCGGTCAAGTCTTTGGATTCTTAAGATACAATCCACTGAAAATCCTCTCAATTGAACCAAGCAGTGATACAAAACGTTCGGTTCGGTCCTTCGCCACTGAATACACAGTATTTTGTCTTCAAGTAAGTCAATCTTAGATCTCGAAGGCAGCAATTCCCAGAAATTGTTCCGACTATGTCTTCCAATGATATATCGATTTCAGGAGATCCAATTCACGTCATAAACTTGTGACGGTGCTCCAGCCACGTTGTGGGCAATCTATTTTAACAGGTCGGATGGCTACTCCAGCATGGCGTCCAATTATTAGGGTGCAATGGCGAGGCACAAAAATAGGATCCGCCAAACATTGGTTGTTTAAAGTCTGGACCAACAAACCCATTCAAGACCCACCTCCTCCAAGCGTATTCTTGACGGACCCTCTCCACTGCTGATATTAAACCCTCCAAAGTGAATATCATCACTTGTATGATCATCGATTATCCAAGGTGCATAGCCAGGTGGAGAAGTCACCACCGAAAACGACGACAAATCATCCTCTTCCCTACAGTACAGCCTCCCTGATGATGTCCAATTCCCTATCCAATGTGATAGGCTATCCCCAAACAGAATCTATTCGAATCTATGTAATGGCTACTCACTGCTCCTTGCTCTGGTCTTTTGGAATATAGCGGGCTCCACTGATATCAGGACCCCTACAGATTTGGTGTTCCGTCCTAGACTCACCCTAGACCAAGCCTATTCATGCTTGTGTCACATGGAATCCATACTAGACATCCATCATCACACCCATTTCGTTGAGTCAGATCCCCACCATTATCCATGATTTTCAACATTAGACAGAGATGATCGACATTCTGCGCAATCTATGAGCTTTCTGGATCAAGTATTTACTGGTTTATCTCAAGCAAAGAACATCTATCCCGCACCAAATTTCTGGAGCAGTTTCTAAAATTGAATAGACGGAACGGTTGACGAACTGGCCTCATGGTTGACAGCGATAAGAATAGGAAATGCTATTTTTATCATATCGTGCATACAATGATACGTCAATCTGGAGTGTCCTGAACTAGTTGGGCCATATTCAATCTGTTACCGAACCAAGAACTTTCAACCAGCAATAACGGGCTGCTTCGTCTTGGTCAGTTTGGAAATGACGTCGTCCGAGAAACCAAGGTGAGCCTTAACAAGCGCAGGCGGAGTGAGAGCGAGCCACTAAAAACTGATTAATGAAACCCTGATTACAGATGCTTTTGCATGTGTTTGCTTGCCTGGTTCAGACTGACGTCCTGGAATTTATCTGTAAAGAGATCTGCTTTGATTCTGGTGTTCGACTGGGCAATTCGTGGTCATACCATCTCTGAATATTTCAAGGAATCTCAATGTGGAATTTCCCGTATTCTCCACGTAATGACCTGAGATATTTTCAGCATTTTATATATTTATAGCTTGTTCTAGCTCACCCATGGATGCAGGAACATATCCTATCAATCATGTCATACCCATATTAGCGATTAAACATGTGGATGGTACTTACCAATGTCACCTGCCTGGTAATCGAAGGTACGTGCGTTCGATTGTCCCGCGAAGATCGTCACTCGTCCATTTCCTTCGCTAAAAATGGATGAAAATTTGTTGCCAGGTTTATAGATAGCACGTACAGGAAGAAACTCCATTCGTCTTGCGTGGGATGCCACTGGTTAAAATAGCTCAATTCAATTCCAAACACGTTCAAGAGAGGCCCTTACGTGGAGTTCGCTGTCATCCGTAACTGTCAGTGAATAGCCGAAAGTAGGTCTCATTTACTGACCGCATTGCTCCAGGTTCAACAGTCACCTCAACAGCTGCAATAGTTTTTGAGACCGTGAACGTAGTAGAGTCCACCACCTTCACAGAACCGCCGCTGAAAGTCGTAGGCTTGACTTTGGAAAATTGGAATGAGAATGGTTCGGGTACAGTGCCTTGAGGGCTCGTCGGCGCTTGGGTTGATTCAGGGAGTCCTGGCGAGAAGGTGAGCTACATTTTTTCTTATCTTATCTCCTCCTTGTGAAATAAGTACCGGCAGGGAATATATAGAGCTCTTCGGCAGGTATGTTTTTCAGCGCATCGGATTCCCTATGGGTACTCAATGCCAGGTTTACTGATCTGGAACGTCCACTCACACACGGAAATTCTTTGCGAGCACTGCCGGCGGCGAATTGGATTAATTTAGACAGTTGACATCAAAACAAGATCTTACCTTCTTCAGGAACGTGGGCCAGCCAATCTGTGAGAAGGAGGGTACTATCTTCACTGAATGCACCGGAGTCGAACACCTAAGAATAGGCGATCCATAAGAAATCAGAAACATCAATCATCAACAAACCAGGATGAATTCTGTGCCATCTGGATCATCATTTGTAGCTTGCAGCGCGTGGGGAATGCCAGCAGGGAAGTACCAAAGATCTCCAGGACCCTATGTATCCTCATGAGAGCTGGGTAACATGGTGAAGTTCATTACTGACAACGTTGGCTAAATAATTCTTTCCATCCTGGTCAACAGATGATACTTGGGTAGTTCCCTGGGCATGCTTTATCAGATTTGGATCTCATCTTGTCCTTGATCTACCTACCTTCAGGACATAGGCCCACTTCGATCAGGTTATACATTAGCTTTTATGAGTGTTAATCAAAGGCATGCAATACCTCTGCAGTCTTGTGCCAGTGCATCTCTCTGATCAAGGGGTGAGAAAGCATGCACAGTTCAACATAAAGTGTCTCACCGAACGGCTCCAGGCTCTAATCTCATATTCACACTTGCCATCTCTGCAGGTATTTGAGCTTATATTTAATAATCAACCTAGTCAGCCAACCTGTTGCAAGAGGCATCACATCGACTGTGCAACGAGGCGTTAATCATAACAGAGCTGACAAAGGCACAGTCTTACTATTCTCTTGACGGGCCCACCCTCCTGTCTGGAGCCGATTATGACTCAGACTAAATGGCCATTTCGCGTTTCCTCTGAGAAATCGAGTGAAGATAGTACTCCGAGGGACATATCAGCATTGACTTACAGGCTACCATGATCTGTTGTAGGAGGAGCGAGAAAATCCGCATTCTGTTTATCGATGGGGACGTCCGAGCTAGGACCAATAATCGGAACGCCGAGAGAACCACGAATCGGCTCTGGCTGGTTATTTGACGACTCATTCCACAATTGAAAATTTGGATCAAGTTTGATTGTGGGGACGGTTTCGGATGCAGGAGGTGGATTGCCGGCCTTAGTTCCTGCGGGAGAAGTAGCTGATGCTGGTGCTGCAACACTTGAGGAAACTGCAGTTGCTGAAGATGATACTGGTGCACTTGCAGAGGAAGGAAGGGAAACGGTGGAGGAAATAGTGGAGCTGCCAGCATCTGACGGTCCCGCGGGAGCGGAAGATGAAAGGCTTGTGAGAAGAAGAGCACAGAGGCACGTAGAAAGGTAAATCATGTCTGAGGTCTAGAGTTCACTCAGGCAAGTGCTGAGTCCTTTCACACAATTGGTGCCCTTTAAATAGGAAAAGAGTCCAGTGGGCCGCAATGTAAGACCATCACACAAAGTTGTCTAAGAGCGCAATTGAGACGTCAAAAAACAGTGCTTCGGGATCTATTCATCAGATACGGCCGCCTTCAGACGGTCTCTAGGTGAAGCACATGTTCTCTGTTCTCCTGAAGGGCTGGCATACAGATAATATTATACCAAGTTTTGAATGCATCTCATCTAGCAGGGAATAGAGTCAGCATAATGGAGTCAGCAAACTGGTCCAAAAAGAAGGGAAGTGAGTGTTATAATGAGCATGAGCCAACAGATCTTACCTTACTCAGACTTAGGTGAAAAGTGGCGCTATCCTCGAAAATTTCTAATCTGTTGTCGCAGGCAATTTTGAAACATAGTTAAATGCACGGCGCGTGCGACCAAGAATATCCGACCTCATGCTAAACCTTTACCTTATGAAGGATCAGAGCCTTGAAAGGAAGGTAGAATCACCGTTCACATTCAAGTTTAGGCAGCTATTCTCATACACGCAATTACAAACGTTGGACAAGGTACCAACGGTCACTATACAAATACTTGATCAGGCTTTATCGAAATCTGACGAATGATTCCTTGACATAAGGTACAAGATTGAGAGAAGCATGACCGTGTCAAGTGATAAGCAACCTCAAAATAGGTGGAATATTAATAACCCGTGGCAGCTACATTCTCAACGGTGGAGATGTGACGGGGGCGTCGGTCAAGTACGAAACTCACTATTGGGCTAGATACAAGTCATGATTACCATTAGAGATAGATTTGTAGTGCTATAATTTGTGAAATGACGGATTTTGCAGAAAATCGTTGCACAGGAAGAAAATACAGACTATTCTAGATGACGTGGTGAAAGTCGCCTCCAGTCAGGAACCAGGGATGCTATTATAATCACAGTAGTGAACAGCCAAAGGCATAAACTTAGCAGTGGGAAATAGAATCAGATGAACCAGTGCTAAACTCAACAGGGTGAGATTCTTATTTGACGCCCGCTTTCTAGGATCTTAATGGCCTGTTGAACCTCGACAAACCAGCTTAAACCCTTGTGATTCGACCCATATCCTTTGCTTATGGGGTAATCCAAGGCCCTGAACTGCGGAGTGTATGGCCTTGCTTGAACGTGTAAGTGTAGATGGCTGATTGAGTTAAATGGAGGTATGTGAAAACCCATTCTACGATTGGCCTCAATAAACTAATGCACCTACGAGTCGAAATTAGCAAACATTACTTTCTCATGTCGGGGCTAACGTTGTGATTGTCCAAGATTGTCTCTCCAATTTTTTGCATTGATCGCACTGACCAATCACCAATGAATCAAGAGAGCAGAATTTCGGAAGGAATATCACCAACAGGTCACGGCGTCACTTTTCCTTAGGGAGCGCACGCTCTCTAGAAGAGGACTGTCGTGAGAATTCCGTTACATATTTTGGGGCGATTACCAATGTGGTTCTTGGGTATCACTTGGACATGGACAACTGCTGCTGGTGAAATGTCTTTAAATGCTACAAATTTGTCATCCTAGAAAAGTTATCATAGCAGTGTGGAGAGAGAGAGAAATGCATACCTCATATACGATGGAAAACCCTTTCGCTGCAGAGACATCACAAAAAATACAAGGCATCATACAGATTTCTGAGAGCCAGTGTTTGACCCAGGTCTCAGATGTCGGACGACCTTGCAACCTGTAAGTTACAGACCAGGCTGACGTGACATAAATGTGACGGTGACCTCCCACATAACTTTGTAGTTCAGTATACTACCTTTGACATAGACTGGTGAGTTAAGTTGATGGCACATGTTGATGATATATCAACTCCTGCATCTCAGAATCTTGGATTATGGACGTCGGACCTGAAACAACTGAATGCCCACACGTCAAAGACATGATCCGTGACACATCCAAAAGAGAACGATTTATTCGCCAATTCAAGGTCATGACAATGTGGAGTATACGTAGAAAATCCATTTTCAACAATCCATCTAAACGTCGAAAGGTTGTATTTACTAATATCTCCAAGACTATCTGCTCATGCTACCTAGGTCACTGCACCAACCTGTGGAGAATGCGACTCTTCACTATCACGACCGATTGCATGCATGGAATGTTCCTTTACCGGATGCTGGCTTGACAGGCATATCCTTCATCACCTTGAACGCGAAAATCATAAATTCTGTATGCGTCGAAATCAGCTCGCGTAATATCTATGCTAACTGGATTAGGTCTTGACGTTGGATCTGGTTGCTTGTTCTGTGCCGAGTGCAATAACTTTATCTTCAACGAAACTATTGAGCAGGTTTATACGAGCTGTATCCTCTATACAGAGGAGAAAACCACCCGATTTCAAGGTACATCTCGTGCATCGAAATTTCTGTGACATCTAAGATTTTCCCAGTATCCCAAATGCTCAGACAACCATATTCTCTTTGGGTTCCAAATGAACAAGAAACCGCAACTCTTGAAGGTGCTGCCGCGATTCCCTGTCAAGGTAAGATCAAGAACTCTGGGATTTCTTTCTGAATCTCCACAAAATCACATACCAGGTCGACGAGGATTATTAAATCTCGGTCAGACGTGTTTCATGAATGTGGTACTGCAGTGCTTGATCCACAATCCTCTGGTCCGCAATTATTTTCTTGGCGACAAACATAATCGCAGACAATGCAAGACCGATAATTGCACTTGCTGCGAGATGGACAGGCTTTTAGAAGAGGTGAATACATAGTAAGTACGATTAGCATATCGTGCTAACAGGAACGATAGGTCTATTCGGATGATACAGCCCCTTACGGACCCATCAATTTCCTTACCACAACTTGGAAGGCTTCAGCTGAGCTCTCGGGTCATGCACAGCAAGATGCTCACGAGTTCTTCATCTCTGCATTGAACCAGATCCATTCAACCTCTCGGGGATCTACAAACGTATCTTGTAACTGTGTAGTTCACTCTACTTTCTCGGGTCAGCTGCAGAGTGACGTTAAATGCGAACGTTGCGGAAACATAACGAGCACCGTTGACCCGATGATGGACATCAGCCTTGAAATCAACAAAAATACCAATGGACGCTCTGGTTCAGTGGCAGTCAAGAATAGTGCCGGAGCCGAAACACCCCACAATGACAACACTCTCACCGCTTGCCTCAATAGGTATGTATCCACACAGATGTTGGTCGTTGTCATACTAAGAATTCGCATCTTCTTTGTCGTAAATTCCTTGGTTCGCTGTATATAAATTTGCTCACCTCTGATGCTATCCATCCAATCTATCTGACTAATCATGTATTATGGTGCTCTGATCAGGTTCACACAACCAGAAAAGCTGGGCTTGAAGGATTATTCATGTGGAAAATGCGGCAAAACTCATGTATGTCCAAGATCTCAGAGTTTTCACGATCTTTCCCTTGAAGCTTTCGTTCACACTTCTATCGCATGCGATCACAGGAGGCTAGTAAGCGGCTAAGTATACGAAAACTGCCACCTGTCTTAGTTTTTCAGCTCAAGGTATAGTGCCCTCAGTCTATCATTTTGATCCTAGGGACGCTGTTTCACTTTTTAAATATTTGCAGCGCTTTGAGCATAAGACAGCAGACAAGTCTTCTGCGCGCAAGATTGATACAAAAATCAAATTCCCTGCTACATTAGACATGGCACGCTATACCACCTCCATGATGAAGGAGATAGAAAAAGAGAACGTCAACAGCTACACCAAAATAGATGATGGCAATTCGTAGGTTTCTGACCATATGTTTGTTGATGTCTATCATTCACGAACTAGTTCTGAATGTACTCAATGATTTCGATCTGATTGCCTGTTAACCTTGTATGTGTCATCTATCAGGCAATCACTAGCGCTGTAGGCTGATTTCGTTGTTAGATCTGCTGTCAGATCTGCTACGGAGGGTTTGTCGTTGGAATACGAATTATTTGCCGTAATTAACCATGAAGGGCATCTGGACAATGGTCACTACACCAATTATGCCAGATTCAAAGACGAATGGTTTAAATTTGACGATGATAAGCACGTGTTTCTCTGAGATAGATGTATTTAGAATCCGCTGTAACTAATGATTCCCGTTTTTACCCAGGATGACTCATTCGAGCTTGTCGGCTTGCCTGCAATCATCGGCATACATGCTTTTCTACGTAGAACGCCACCTGAACTACAAACCTAACACGGTCCCATCATATGTCCGTATGCGAGAAAATGAAGCCGTCCGTGAGAAGGAAAGAGAACTTGAGAAAGAACGGGAGAAAGAGAGAGGAAAAGAACGTGAGCACGAACGAGAACGGGAAAGGGAAAGAGAGCGTGTGGAAAGGGAGAAAGAAAGAGAGAAAGAGCTGGAGGATGCTTTATTGGCTACTGTCTGACCAGTACATTGCACTTTTCCGACTTCCATGGTTGAATCTGATGTAGATGGCTACAATTTGGTTTCAAGTGAGCTTGAAATCAATAACATTGGCATTTGAACTAATCATCTACTTTGGTCAATATCGTTGGACCGGTAATATGGTGGGCAATTTCCACGATTTGCCGTAGTTCATTCGATTCGCATAACACCATATCAGGTACCTATTTCCACCGATCGCACTGAACCACTTTTTCTATTTGAAGCATACTTTCGTTCTTCTTACTTGAAGAATCGCATCTGACAGTGAACAGAACGGAGTATTATTGAGGAGTGTGAAGTCTAGGCTATCATATCTGATACGATAGAGCCTGCCGCCCCCCTTCCTACAGATTCGCTATTCAAGACAGGACCACCTCTTGCTCTTGCCATGTGATGATGTAGTCTGCGATTTTGGCAGGTTCAAAAACGCTCAATCCGTGGAGATAGGTTCATGTGTTCCTTACATCATCACTTCCGGCCTCTGCGCAAGACAAGTAGTTCGGGCCAAACGTATCTAGAGATCTCACGAAAGGCTTCTTGAAGTTTGATAAAAGTGTCTGAGTAACACGAATGTCGTGGGGTAGTTCGATTCGGCCTTGACATTGACATTGGCAGAAATTCCGATGGAGT
>Ga0153946_1000277_pt1 | contig 21768 bp, 26 predicted proteins | sample TSNJ030MetaG_FD_104751 | JGI IMG/M metagenome (GOLD analysis project Ga0153946, IMG submission 104751) | Attine ant fungus gardens microbial communities from New Jersey, USA - TSNJ030 MetaG | ecosystem: Host-associated > Fungi > Mycelium > Unclassified | place: USA: New Jersey, Wharton State... | reverse complement strand
TTTTATTTTTATTTTTATGTATTTCAGAAATTGGTGTGGCGCTCACTACATTTGGTGGACTTTTTATGCTGCTGGGAGTTATGTTGTTCTTCGATGGAGCGCTGCTGGCTCTTGGAAATGTGGGTGTTGTCCTTTTCTTTCTTTCTTCTGCTTCGTTTCTTCGTATCATTTCCTTCCCCGTTCCTTTTTCGATTCGAGAACCACACACATACACATATTTAACACATTCAGACGTCTCTTTCTCTTCTTACCCCTCTTTTGCTTTGTCCCTCTCTCCGCAGTCCCTCTCTCTCTCTCTCTCTCTCTCTCTCTCTCTCTCTCCAAGAAAAAGAAACACAAAAAGAAACAAAGCAAAATTAATTGATCATCTTGTATGCGCATGTTCATTCTTCTTTCCTTAACAGATCCTCTTCATTTCGGGTCTAACTCTGATCATCGGGCCTCAAAAAACATTCTACTTTTTCGCAAGAAAACAAAAGATTCGTGGGACTCTATGTTTCTGGGGCGGTGTTCTCCTGGTATTTCTCAAGTGGCCGTTTACAGGGATGATCGTGGAGACGTTTGGATTCTTGAATCTCTTCGGGTGAGTTTTTGTCCATTTCATAGCAACGTCATTTCCTGACTACGTGGTCCGTTGCTACAGTGACTTCTTCCCGGTCGTGATCACTTTCCTCAGACAACTACCATTCATTGGCACAGTATTGTCACTCCCATATATCCGTAGTGTGAGTCCTCTTTTTTTCGCTTTCCCCTTATGAAAAAGTTCATTGTTATTACATTTACTTTTGTAGCTCGTAGATCGAATTGCTGGTTCCCGCCAGTCTGCTGTATAATTTATGAATAAACGAAGTGAGAAGCAGACCAGATCCATTTCGGCTCGTGTCCAAACAGATATTTCAACCCGCTTATGCTCATGAGGACAACGGCGAGAAAGGGAAGCCCAAGGCGGAAACAAGAGAGAGAGGTAAAGAAGCATAGGAAGAACGAGAATCAACGAGACTCGAAGAATTCAACACTCGATATATCCTTCTCAAGGCTGTTCGCCGTCTCTCCTTCTCTCGCACCCACTTTCTCCGTAGCTAATTCGTCGACATTGCGGAATCTGAACCCGTTCTTAACAGCTTGATCAATCACCATACCCCTAGTAGAAGAATTAAGTCTCGTTATCACCTTGATCGGAGGAAGGACGTAGTGATTACTTACACTGCGTACATGGTCATAACGAGATACCCTGAGAGAGGAACCAAGTACGAATGCCGACTGGTTGTCCTGTCTGCTAGAGCAGCTTGTGCAGGAGGATACCAGGCACCACCACCAACACCCTCATGCAGCATCAATCTATTGAGTTCAAAACCCAGATCCTGAATCAACTTACCATCACAATCAAGCCTGATCCCCGTTTTGTATGAATACCCAAGTTCTTGGTACCTAATGTGAAGATGCACTATGTAAATGCGATCAGTAACTAGGTCTGTATTTCCGAGGCATGGAACGACTGACAGGATAACATATAGATTCGAAGTAGAACAGAAGGAACAGGCAGGCTACACCTGGTTTTCCTGGTACCGTCGCGATCAGAATACTGAACAGGGAGCACATTATCCCATAGAAGGACAGCAGCAGAGCGGGGTCGATAAAATTCAGGATGGCAACGCCAATGAACCTTATGCGGAGGTTGGATGAGTAATTTGGCCTTTCAGAATTGTCTAACTCACCTTCCAAACGTGAACGTTAGCTGACAGAAAGAGAACAGCTGACTCGCTTTCGATTTATCGATACCGACTCCCTGCTCGGACAAAAAGTTGACAGCGAGCGAAGCGACCCCCACTTGAGCCCCTCTACAAAAATTTCCCTGTCACCTTTTTCATCGTTGGTGTAGATGAAGACAACGTACACATAGGTCATCTGCGCAACGAATCCAAAGATACACCCATACTGTTTCCGGAAAGGTTTTTCATCAGTGTGAATACCAGCTTTGTGGATCTCGGCAGCCAGAGCGTCCTGTGTGATCTCCGGCAAGTGACAGAAGCTAGTGAAGCAATGAACATCGCCCCCAACTCCCGATCAGCCAAGACCTACTAGAAAAGGATGTTCAAAACCAATCCTAGACCTGCTACTGCCAGATATACCCTATCACAGATTATTAGTAGCTGTCAACGTACAGTCGTAAAAAATGATGTTACCATTGTACGGTGTCTAGACTATTAGCATTGGCTCCCCTAAAGAAGTACTTGGAGGCAATCAATGGACCAGCGAACGAAGCAACGCCCTGGAAGCCTTGACTAAAGTTCAATCGCGCGGCTGCGTATTTCTGACTGCCAAGAACCGCAATGTACGAGTTGGCGGCGACCTCCAGTGTAGCCAGTCCACACCCTATAGAGTTAGAGTGGATGAGTTCCCTTGAAGACGGTACGGATGCTTCACCAGTGTGGTACTATGGCTTCTTACTCACCGATCACGAATGTACAGCCCACGAAGCCACCGTACTTGGCAAATTTAGCAGATGGCCAGAAGAAGATGGCACCTGATACATTAGATCAAGATGTGCAAGAACTTTCACATCGGCGCTCCTACCAAGACTATAGAGAGTAAGTCCCATATGTATACCACGCTGGTAAGAACGATGAGAAGCAAGCTTTGACCTCTTCGATTCTCATGAACTTTACCTTATAGCCAAATCGATTCATCTACTATGTGATGAGTCACTAGACGGTCGAAAAGGCGTGAACGTACGAAAGCACCCGCAATCGGTGCATATACCACATATGCACCAAAGTATGCTAACTGAAGAAGAGTACTCTGTGTCTTGCTGATCCCAAAAACTTGTTGGAAGTGAGCATTCAGAACGTCGAGGAGCTAAAACCAAGATGAGCTCTTTGTTCAGGATCCAGGTCATACCACTGACCCCATAAGCAAAACCCCCTAGAGTCGTTTAACGATATGAATCAGACTGTGCAAGCAAAAACCCAACTTACAAGTGAAAAATAAGGACGTCACTAATCCAAAAGCAAACGCCCACTGAGGCCCACTCAGATCTGAACCTAACAGAAAGGGGTCGGTTCAGAACAATAATGTTTAATACAACGTGAGATCTGGTCACGAACCAGTCGTTCCCTTGGGTGGAGCCATTCTTCTGTGGGGTAAAGAGGGGGATTACACAAGATTTGATTCTTCTACTTTTATACTATTGCTTATCAACAGGTCCTGGCAGAAAGCTTCTCCAATTGGCTACGAGGAATGAAAACAAGGTACCATGCCCCTTGGAATGGGCCTACCCCGTGATCGACCAGCTGATGTTGGTAACGGGCCGATTCATGAATTTAACCCCCTCGATACATTTTCACGCGGCTCTTACCCCAAACATCAATGAACGGAAAGTGTCATGGTTTCTTTGCGGCAAGCTTCAGAACCACATCAAAAGAAGTCATTGTGATTAAATTACACTCCAGGGCCAATATCCCGATGTCCGTTCTAAATTCCCAGGGGAAGGTAGGAGGAAATGGCGACTTCGAGTAGTGAAACAGCTATGGTTGGCACCTGAAGTACAAGATGAAATTCTTTCCGATGCCATGAAACCTCAAGACATATCAGAATATGTCAGTTACTGCCTAATTGGGTATCTCCTTGCTCATGTTCAACACAGTCCGATCACGAAACCGATTATGATCCTCTCGATGAGGTTACTGATTGTGGGGAACTCGGGTTACTGCTTCGGGCAGATTTTTCAAACGATGCCGCATGGGATAAGTTCGTATCAGAAATACAAGTCGCGGAGAAGGAGCTCCTTGGATCTATCATGCAATTGGAAGAGGCAGCAACCCAGGATGACAATGACGTAACAATGAAAGAGGAGTCAGAATCAGAATCAGACGTCATACCAGAACATATCATCAAAATCCTCACACACGTCAGGGACATTTCATTCGATGGTATTTCAAATCTCACTGCCCTTCGTCTTTTCAACGATGTAGCTATACGGCTTGCTCCACTACCTCCACCTGGTACTACGCGTATCAGTCCAAGCAACCGGCTGATAGACTGGAACAAATTACAAGAAATATATACAGGAAAGACTATCTGGATATACGATCAACGTTCAAATATAGATGGAAGCGTACGGCTTGTGAGCCCACATGGAGATGTTTATGGAACTGCTACGTGAGTTCACCGACTGGTCACAGCCTGAAAGGAACTCACTGAGGTATAGGGGAGACAGCTGGCGCGCGAATGCATCACACATACCGGAGCTACAGTTCAATATGACAGTCTACAACATGAAGATTGATTTTGGTGGATTAGATCGATGGGATTATCAGGAGAGAGTTAGAAATGTCAACGAAGCTGAGTCTGGATAATAAGCTATGCAATAATCGTGTCAGACCATGCCTATGATGGCAGAAATCCTGCATCGTTGTTGAAACAATGAATAAGATTGAAAATACTACAAACATCTCTTCGAAGTCTAACCAATAGATTGGCTTTTTATGAGCTGACCCCCCAGATTCGAACGACATGATCAGTGAAACCACCGTAAAGTGTTTGTCCATCAGCCGACCAAGCGATTGATACACACTCAGGTTGTCTAGCATCTTCCCCAACATCAGTGTAAGTAGGCTTGAGCTCATCAACAATCGACCTGAATCGTCGCTTATCAGATACAGAGATCAGCACTAGATACAACAACTTACTTGCTCTCCAAGTCAAAGATCTTGATACAACTAGTAGTGGCAGCACATAGCCAATAACGATTAGGGGAGAAAACGAGGGCATTCACCACATCACCAGCCTCAAGAGAATAGAGATGCTTGCCCTCGTTAAGGTCCCAAAGCATGGTGATGCCATCCTTTCCGCCAGAAGCAGCAAGTGAACCATCAGGTGAGACAGAAACAGTGTTAATGTAACCGCTGTGACCGAGATGATTGGTTTTAAGCTTGAGCTTGGTAAGGTCCCAAACCTTTTCAAATGTTTTATAAGTGATCCGCACAACTATATGGCTTGAGGACGTTACATGCCTTCACTTCTTTGTCCCAGCCAGCAGAAACGAAGACAGATTGAGTAGCACTGGGGCTGAAACGAACAGAGGACACCCTAAAAGTGAGGTAAACACCTGGCTCATTATACTAGGGAGCATCATTGTTCACCAGTCAGTGTGTCCATCGTCCTTGATGTCATACTTGCATTCACCAAGGGTATTCCAGAGTTTGATCGTTCTGTCCCGAGAGCCCGAAACGATTTGCCTGTTGTCAGCACTGAAACTGACGGAGAGTACATCGGAGGTGTGACCGACGAAACGCCGTGTAGTGTTTCCTGTATTAAGGTCCCAAAGACGGAGAGAGTGATCCCAAGACGAGGACAAAGCGAATTGACCGTCCGAGGATATAACAACATCGGAAACGAAATGGTTGTGTCCATGAAGAATTCGCTTTGGAAAACCTTGAGAGTCCTCATCATGAGTTAATTGCCAGACAATGAGAGTCTTGTCTAGGGACTGAAGATTAGATGTAACTTAGGTATAAGGTCAGATCAATTCACCTCGTGAAGCAGTCACAATCATATCTGGATTTTCGGACGACGTCGCAATAGCTGTGACCCATCCCTTGTGCCCATCTAAGGTGCCCAAATAGCGTAGAGACTCAGACATAGGTGTTTTCAAAGAGATATTCAAAATGTATAATAGATTGGGTTTCAGGGCTTCCTTGTCACGCGTTCAGCCACCGTGACACCGCTGTACAGTACCCGGCAACTTGCTAGTATATGTATGCATGTATGCGTCGCTCGAATGGACTCTCACAAAACTCTGACTAGTAAGTTAACATAGAACGTACTTTTTTCCCTTCATTAAATGATGCATGAATCTTAATATTTGCTACTTCAGAGGGTTGTATATTGCAACCTGATGAGACAAATTTCCACCAAGATCTCTGAATCCCATTCCTATTAAAAAATTAATGGCCACTGACTAATTGTCTCTGTAGGTGTTGTGTCATGTCCAGGTTGCCCTGCCTAGTATTTCTTTCCTTATGTAGTACAATAAATATCACCTTCCTTTTTCGATATCTACACCCGTATAGGCAACGTTCGTGTTAAAATTGTGGGAGTTAGTGCTGCTTTGCCGCCCATGAGGACGCCAGTTATAGGTTAGTTGTCCCATTTCCATGGGAGCAAGGCTCACTCACATTTTTTTGACTCGCAGTTGACACAGACCCAGGTGTAGATGATATTATTGCAATGTTTGTCAGCCTGGAATAAAAAAGTCCTCAATAACGACGACGATGTAGACTTTTGGCATTAGCATCACCCGAACTGGACATTTTAGCGTTCATTGTTTCATTTGGTAAACTTTTCTGTGAATACCTCATTGTGAATGGCTCTGAATTCTGGTTACTCCTAGGAAACACCAACATCGACGCATCATAGTCAGTCCACTGAACTAGGTCTTCTCTATTTTGCTACTTACCTACAGACACTCTCAGCCTCAATATATTGAAGTTGTATCAAGCCATCGAACGGCACATTAAGAAGTACCCAGAGGATGCAAAACGCTTTCCCAACTTTGCACCTGAAAAACGGACCAAATTAGCGAGAGGGTGTGAAGGCCCAATCGGAGGGGAGATTCACAGTGCTCAGTATTTCCATGGAAGGTTCCGCCTGGTTTCTCTAGTGGTCTTAACAGCAGTAACCCTCTTTTATTCAGAGACGGTCTTGGTGGCATAACAGAACGACATCCGGATCTGAATGTTGATCTTGAATCTGAAACTCATCTAGTACATCCACAGTTAGAGATTTCTTCAGGCCACGGGGTTGATATCGCACTCGATCTTCTGAGATCGTACCCTTCGAGGAGTATAACTTATATCGTCCTTGGCCCAATGACCAATCTTGCTCGGATAATGATGAAGGATGGAGAAATGGTTCGCCAGCGGATTGGCCGTATTGTATGTATGGGAGGGGCACTGGACGTTCCAGGAAATATAACGCCAACGGCTGAATGTAAGCCTAGTAATCCCATCTCCCATGCTTATGCGACTTACTGTGCCAAGTCAACTACTTCGCAGATCCTTTTGCAGTAAAACAGCTATTGCTATCCAGTAACGAGAATCTTAAGCTTCCACTTGATCGCTTCTTGTTGCTGCCCTTGGACATCACAACTCTCCACGAATTGCCATTCAACGTTTACCAACAAAAAGTTGACTCTGCTTTTCGATCTGCGTCTGAGGCCCCGTCCGATGGCTCAAACAAAACTCCTATTGTACACTTTACCAGTTCTTTCCTTGAGCGTACGCGGGAAGTGATGGTGAGCTATGGAAAAGACGCCATGGAACTTCATGACATTGTGGCAGTTTGGTGTGCTATAGAAAACCCTCCAGTACAAGAAGGTGGGGAAACAGGTACTCTTTCTCTAGGATGGAAAGGGTTTAACCGGATTTTCGACATTGAACGGTATGTTTGCTCTCTTAAGCATGGTGCTATCGGTTGAAATCAGCCCAAAACTCTCAGAAATGGAGATCTAACCCGGGGAATGCTCGTTGTTGATCGACGCAATGACCAGACAGCTTATGCTCCAGGCACCAATCGTGCAGAACTTCAGAAGCAGCTGGACTCACTAGGTCTCTCGCACAAAGTATGGGAATCGGTTGCAGTCCCAGCTCAGGTGGATGATGATAGTCATGCCTCTACGATTATTGGGACAGGCGTATGTTGTGTTAACGATACTCCAGGCCCGGAGATTCTCCTTAAATTGCTGCTCCGTAGGGTATGGGGATTGTAATTTCATATTCGAAACCGAGACTACAGTATTTGATATTTGTCTAAATCTTCATGTATAGACGAATAAATCACAGGCCTCAAAATACTCAGATCAATATGTTCATTAACTGATCCAGCTTTTGAGCTATTTGACATGCAGTTTCATTTCCCCTAGAGGAACCGGTCTATCCCAAAAATAGAATCTACAACCTAGATATGGAAGTGGATATAGCTGCCACAATGAAAGTATCGGAACCTAAAACAAAGGGCAGAAATAGAACCAGTCCAGATAGATATTCGGACGAAAAAAAGAAATGTTAAATCCACCTACATACACTTGATACACTTGACAGGAGTTTCAAACGTTCATTGAGAGGGTGTAATAATCAATCAAGCGGTAATATACATTACGGTAAGTGACGGATAATGCCACTTCTTTGTAAGGATGCAACACCCAAAACGAGTCTTGATAGAATGACACTACTCCCCATCCAACAGAGAAGAGGGTACCTGGAACTGATACAGCCGTAGAAAGACTCAAGGTGCACACCCAATCATCAACAGTCCGAGAAGCAAGAAGAAGTACAAATACTTCCTGAACGGTCAATGTGAATATCTGGAGCAAATTTGGACTTCAGTCAGAGAAACATATTATTACCCTTTTGAGTGTTATGACAAAAGGGCTTGTTGCTGCTGTTCCATCTCCAGAGCTAAAGAGATGTCATCTGTTGGTCGCAGCAAAGTGATGGAAAAAAGTAAATTCAATGCTTTCAATATTGACTGACGTGGGTTGCAGATTTCTACCCCTACTATGAACATCAATGTAGGCAAAGGCAGCGGAGATCATGATTCGAGGCTGAAGAGGCTACCTGGATTCGTGGGTGCAACATACCCCAGAGATGCTAAACATTTGCCCAGGCACCGATTCAACATCAATGAAGATACGAAGCCAGTGACCATTTGAACGGGGAAATCAGCTTGGATCCTAAAAAACTCTTGGACCTTCAGAAGAGCAAAACGAACTTCCCGTTCTCCGTACACGCGGACAGGTGACAGGTGACAGCTACTATTCAAGACACTAGGTAAGTCTCAATGGGACATTGTTCACCTGATTGGGACGGCCGAATTTGGCGCCTAAAAGCCAAGACGCTGCATGTTGCACAAATGCACCGCATATAAGTCTGAAAGCTGACATCTCATAAGCCACAAATTTGTCATTTGACAAAACTGTGCCAATCATTCGCCGATCATTCCCACTTGGGCAATCTGCATCCAGAGCAAGACAGGCAGGAGGACCTTTATGCTACTCTTGCAAGTTGTTTCATCCCCTACAAAACATGTTGATGAATAGTCGCTACAATTTCTCCATTTGACACGTCAATAATAATGGGACCGTTGGCGTGGGAAGTCCCGGAGCTTATCTCCGGCTGCACCCCTAATTGATTTTGTTGTGATTTTGACTTGAATTGATACCACCTTGTGGGAAGTTAAGCGACATGGCCATATCTTGCGCCATATTCGTCCAGAACTCTGTCCTCACCTCAGTCGTACATCATCTCTCCTTCCTCTCTCCATGACAAGAGGTCGTAAAAAAGACCTTACTATTCCCCCAACTAGGGCCCTCGTCCAACAGCGCGACTATCGCGCGCGTAAAGCCCACTATATTGCCGACCTCGAGGAACGAGTCCGGAGGGTAGAGGCTGAGAATTTTCAACTTCGCAAAGATCTTGAAGTTGCTAGAGCAGGCATATCTGCTCCAGCGACTCCGTTGAGCCGCCAAATCGTAGGCGATGCTTTCTTTTATCCCAACGTATGAATGTTGAAAGCCGATGACAGACAGAAGCTTCCTGCGATTTGATACATCATCTTTCGCTTGCAACAGACAGCCTGAACCGCTTACATTATCTGACATCCTCGGATAAATCATATCCTCTGAACCTGCCGGTTCTGCAGCTACCTCAGACAGATAGTTCTACTCAGAGACGTCCGACGTCCTTCCCGTCTCCCATTCCGTCCCCTCAACCAGGCCTTTTACCGACTCCTATCGTTTCAGTACCAGTTACTTCGACAGTATCCCACCCTTCCAGCATCAATCGCTTGTCGGGTCGTAAACGTCTCTATCGCGAGGAATCTCCTGAGCCTAATTCACCACCACACCCTATTGAAAATATTTCTCCGCGTTCAGACAGCTCGAGGGAAAGTCTCAGTCCTGAACTGGAATGCTCGCTCGGCATCCGAGACGTAATCGAGGGCAATAGAGATAAGGAAGATAGGGATCCACACTTTCGTGGGGCTTCTATCAATGCGGTCAACTTCGGAACCGTCGTACGCTCGTCAAGATTACTTTCGGCACCCTTGCTAACAAGATTCTGAAGGGATGGTTACATTCCTTTGCCCACTGTCGCCTTGTACATTTTTCAGTTGAAATATCTTCGGTATAAATTTGCCATACGTGTTTGATGATAAGTTGAGCTTAATCTTGTGTCTATATCTATATTTATCAACATAATGGACTAGGTTGATACAACGCGAAGGGCTGTCCTTCCTTCGTATCTTACGTTCTATTTACTTTTCCCGCTATCGTCCAATCTCTGCCTTCGGATAGCACTGCCTAGGTGACCACCAGAGCTTTGATCATCAAACAAGTAGTTTCAGTACTTGCAGCAAGTCTAAAATACAAACAATTTGTCACAAGCAGGGGTTAAAGAAAGGCAGACACCAACACTGATACCAGATTAAATCATGAATGTGAACTGAGTACGGGAAAAATCTCCATCTTGTTTCAATAATTAACTGTATACAGTGCCAGTCGCAGTATAATTGACACATTATACAAACACATCCTATATTATGCCCTCTGCCCTCTGCCTTGCTCAGAGACATGAATTCCACATCTGCAGAGTTGTTCATTTATCCCCTTATTGTAAGCTAAATCTTTCTCCCCTTAATTTCTGTCGTCACTATGTGCTGTCCAGGTGTCACAATAGATTATCAATGTGCTGGATGGTGTTGAACGGATGCTGTGTATACAGGAACCGTCTCACGCATAACAGGCCGTGTGCAGCATCACTTACCATTATTTCTTCACACCGTAAATAAACTGCTTTGTTCTTAGCTACCATCATCGTGCTTAGTCTCTAACTACCTAAGCCTTACTCAACTACCAACCATGTGAGTTAGCTCGTGCATCAATCCACTACGCTACGCTTGTTCCTCTGCTTTCACAGAAGCAAATTTTCCGTTGGACAAAAGTATCTATGTATAAGGTTCTATCGTCCAGTATCCAATAGGGACACTAAGGTAGATATCTGACGAGGTGATAAAGGAACCACCTTCCTGAGTGAAGAGAGAGACATGAGGCAAGGTGATGTATACGAGATTTGATGTTGTTCATCCCATATGATGAAACTCAAAGAAGCACGGCAGTCTTGTCTGGAGAGCTTTTACCGTCGTTCGGCAGGTGGGTTCATGTGGATTCATTTTGCGACGCATACATGGGAACCGACAGGCCACAGCATATGGATCCGGGTATTGGAGCAAACCAGAACACTGGATATGTTCAACACCTGGTAATCTTCCCAATGGGTCTCAATTAATCGGATCAGGCACCAGGCACGAGCCAAAGACGGTCTGAGCGATGCATTGTCTTATGGCACCAGCGAGCAACGCTGGACCAAAGACGCTTCTCCTGCATGAGAACAATAGTCTCCACATTGGTCTCTGTCTCCCCAGATAAGAATCTCACTAAGGCGCTTTGGGATGGGTCTGACGCAATTCTAACATCAGTGAGCGCCGACTCACCGGTACCATTCAAAGGATCGATAGATTTAAAATTATATGTCGGGACAGACAGAAGATAGACATGAATAGACCTGAGGAATAGCCACTTCATGATCGCGAAGGAAATCTCCGCTGCACAGCATCGGTGCGAGTTGTAAGCAACGAGGTCGACTGCAGCAAGTCAGTGAGACTCTCTTTGACACGTCATACGATAGGATGGTAATAAACGCCGATATTGGGCAGGAGTTGAACTGCCAAACTTTGGTTACTTTCCGTGCAAGGTCTTCATTTCGCCGGGTATGGTTGGAAAAAGATATCGACAAAGGATGGTAGATCGGCTGTATTGGTTAAGCAAGTCAAGTAATCAGGTCAACTTCCTCGCAGATCAATCACCACTAAGAGCGTTGAATCCTGGGCACAGAATATGCAAATTAGCAATGAGTGTAAAAAAAGTGAGCGTGATATAAGCTATACAAAATTTGCAAGGTCCTTGGGATTGTCTAAGAGTCATTGATCTCGTAAGGATGTCGCACAAGTTCATCGTACAACTCCGAGGGCAGATCACGAACAAGAGTGACAGCAATGCCGATGACAGGTAACGCTTCTAAGGGAGGGAATGTGCGCAGTAAACGCATTGGACTGGTATTTTAGAATGAGCATGGATGAAAGTGCCGCAGTAGCGAAGCATCACATACCTGGAGGAGGCCATGACATCATCTCGTATCAGAAGAAGCTGGGCGATCACACAGAGCACATTCAGGTGAACGCCAAAAGCCAAAAGGAAATCCCAGAGCCGCAGAACTTCATCTAGCGGAGGCGTACATGCACATAACGTTAGGACAGCTATAAGGTATAAGTCCAGAGCAAGAAATCTGAGTTAGATCACCCACAAGGAAATGCATAAATCTCTGCGGAGAGATTCTTGGATCGTAAATGAGCATATAATTCAGGGTCAACTATCCTCAGGCAGCGATCTAGTAGCTGCTGAAGTCGTCAATATGTATTTGGAGACAGATTCCACACTCACCTTCAAGCCACGATGAACCCCTTCTAAGGTTGGTTGAACGTATAGGGGACAACATTCTTCAATAAACTTCGCAAAGCAATAGAAAGCTTCAACTTCAGACGGCATAGTGTATAGAAATGGTGCAGCCAGTACGTTCATTCCTTGAACGTATGTAAAACCAAGTTGCGATGTTTCTTCCCGCTGATCTAGAAGGAACACTCATTGGGAGGGGGCGGACGGTTATAAACCAGGATTAGTATCTACCATGGTTTCGCCAGACAAATGCATCGAGAAGGCGGACGAGCATGTCTTCACGAACACGTTCTTTGAACCCTTTGTCTGTCGCCAATGTCCTGTGTCATCTAATAAATGGGTCTTATTGTGGAAAGCTTAATGCAACCTTACCGAAATGTATCGTTTCTGATCTTCTCGCGTACTTCACAAGGCCCTCGGGCGACGTAACGAAGAAAGTTATCGGCTGAGAGATCAATCACTCGAAGTAGTATTTTCCAGATCCTGGGACGTAATGTAGGATCCTTGCAACACAATGTCACAAATGCGATTGCTGGACAATGACATAACTCACCACAGAAGAAGGGATCCCATCAACAAGGATCAATCGTCGTAGTTTCTTCGTCCCGTCATCTGGCTCTCCTGTTGTTCGGGACCTCGAGCTTGGCTTCCGGTAGTTTAATATCTTGCTAAAAGAATGTGCTGTTGCTTCTGGACTACTTGACATCGTTCATTAACAACATGCCTCCAACCCGAGATCATTTAAGGCTTAAGGCTCACGTAATCAAAGGAAGTGCTGTTCACTTCTGATCTGCGCAATCTTTCATCATGAATGTGCCTTTTATTTCTTCTGGAGCGTTGAGCAGGAATCATTACACACTTGTTCGTAAAGTAGAGGACTCAGATTCGGAAGATTCCGCCAACCGAGTTCTCGATACAGAGGTCAAGTCTGTCCGCGAGCAGCTGGCCCGACCCAATCTGCCACTTGTTTGTGCTACTTCCTTCTGAAGCATGTCAATGACATTGAAATGAAAATAGAGAAGATTGAAGGAGGTACTCATAACACTCTTGTACTGTAATATGGCTGCTCCTACCTTGATCTTTCCGCGTGGTACTTTTGACTTTGCTATACTTCATGCCCTCAACCTGGCAGAAGCAGGTACTACCATTGAAGACAAAAGAACAGGTATGGGAGATATTCAAAGCTGACTGCTTAGAGACTCAGCAATTTCAGGTTATCTCTTCTGTGCAGAGATGATGGAACCGAACCATGAAATGAGGGTGATGTTGGTCAATACTTTACGCAAAGTGAACCTCGAATACAGAATGTTTTCTCATAACTAACATCCATTGTAGGATCTAGAACATAGTGCGATTTCCCGCATATGTCTTGCCCTAGACAACCTCATACACGTTTCTTCTGCCCACGTCATACCTGCAATCCAAAGGCGATTGCCTGAGTTACTGTCGCATAACCAGTCAGTATGTATTGTGAATATGTTTGACATGAATGCCAAATTCAAGGATTGCACGGATAGTCCATCCGTACGACGCAGGGCCCTTTATGCTGCTCGAGCACTTTCCAAGCATGAACCCGAACTTCTTGAGCAAATTCATTCTAGGGTCCTCACCAGGCTCAAAGATCCAGACATGAATACTACAGCTGCCGCGTTGAGGGTCGTTGAAACGTTGTCTACTGTGAGCTGGACTACAAGCAAGAAAACGCGTGTTTTACCTTCATTTCCTCAGATAAACCCTGCATCGGCGCCAGCTATCCGAAATGAAGTGAACGATGTCTTTGAGAGCTGCGTAAATACGTATTCTGCGATGGGACGTGGGGTCATTGTGGTTGCTTTAGAAGTTCTTCGTATTGTAGGGTATGTTTGTACCAATCAAAGGGTGCAAGTAATTAATTTCTCCCAAGGCTCAGGACATCGTCCCTGTCGGCTGCTTTTGATCTGTTGATGTCTTCTTCATCTGGCCACGACACAGGTATGTGTCACAAAACAAAACCCCTTGTAAATATGACTTGTTTTCCTTAGCGGTTGTAATGGGATTGTATCATCTGTTCAAGTCTTTCGATCAGGCAACTCTACATGCCCTCGAAGAACAGACTCAAATTTCCCTCGTTGGCTCTGTACGCGATTATCTGACGTCCGGGATCCCGAACGAGACCTATTTGTTTCTCTCTTGTTTAGAGTGTGTAGATCCTGGACTTTGGTCTGGGGGATCCGAGAATATCCCTGCGGCGCTAGAAGCCAGGGAGGTTGAACAGATCATGCAATTTCTTGATTCCAACGATGACTTGATGCGCAAAAAGGTATGCAAGGCAGAATACAATTCATTCAAAAACATGCTCATTTGCTTGTAGACACTTCATTTACTTGGTCAGGTAGATGAAGGTGTATTGAATGTCTATTACTCCCGTGCTGTCGCCCTTACAACGCAAGCCCTTCTACCCTTGAAGGACCTGAATGCGAGGACCAAGAGGCTTCTAGAAATCTTGGAGGTCATTTTTAGAGAGAACGGGGAGCTCTACGCAAGTCAAATTAAATGGCTTCTTTCCCAGATAGAGGCCCATGTAACAGGAAATGGGATTATAGATGCTGCAATCGAAGGGATACTTTTACGTCTCAGAGGTGGTGAGCTTCTAGTATTGAGATGATATCTAGATCTACAGGGACTGATCAATGTTTGAAGCCGATCCCATGTTTCAGGTGCCTTGCGCTACAGCGATGTTGGCAACATTATGTGACAAAGACGTGGAAATTGGTCCAACGATGACAATAATTCTAGCTGTATTAGCCACTGAGTACTCTCATTTGGTATCTCTCTCGCCTGTCCAATTGCTGTCAGGAATATGCCATAGGTTATCTCGTTATCAGCGTGAGTATTGCTTTAATGAATTATTAATGGCATTTGATATCGTGGTAGCAATTGTTCAGGAGCCCTGCCTGCTGGCAATGCTCAGATTGGCAGCAGATTGCGAGGAGGTACCCAAGCAAGCGATACAAATAGTGTCAGAAGTGGTTCAAACTGCTGGTCGGCACATTCGCCGCGTGAGTAGAATGGAGATCAGTTGCACTTAATAATTAAAAGGGACATTAATCTAGCGCTGTGAGCAATTCTTGACCCTCACCAGTGGCCGAAGGGAGGTGTTACTTGGTATTGTCGGCAACAGCAAAAATTTGACAGTGCGTCGTTTCATGCACTTTCTCCTACTGAAACATTAACCAATCCATGGACGTCTTAAGCTGCCAGACTTTCTAGAGGCGCTTGAAATCTATAGTGGGAACCTCTTGCAAAAAGATGTTGATCGTGACTCGGAGACAAAATCTTTCCAGGGTTCTGCAGTGCTGTCTGAAACATCATGTCGCGAAGCATCCTCCAGCAAAACGTGGTACCAAACAAATGATACACCCAAAGCCTGTCTCAGCTTGCGGACTGGTTCCCCTTTAACTTCTCACAGTATGTTGGGATCCTGAAAGGAATTGATCAGCACACGTTCGCCAGGCTCATTGGGTTTAGGTTCGCTGCCAGACGCTGGGGCAACGGCATTCAATGGAATGAATGTCATCACGAAGGTATGATGCTTTATGTATGTCTGTCGGATCTGATCATCAAACAAGCTCATTAGGAACGATTAAACTCGGATCCTACCAAAGGGACTAATATGGAAGATTTGGTGGGTTCCACCTTTGATCGGTACAGAAATATGTCCGAATTTAATATCAGAATTCCCGCATGGATCTTATCGCATTTGATTCTCCATCTATACTCGGGTCTGGAAAAGGCCAGACTGAAAATGAGAGTGCTCAGCAAATACTTGATTTCGAGAGCATCTGGAATTCCGACAAAGATATGCAACAACGTGCGAGGGGTTGGTATGATGCTCCCGTAGAACAAGTAGTCAGACGGTTGCAAGGAATTAGTCATTATCAACTGCAAATCAGGCCTGCAGATATGTTACCGTTTGCAGGTAAGTGCCAGGGATTAAAATACCAGTCAACATGCCAACCCTGTCACACAGGCGATCTGAAAATTATGATATTATCGAAAGGCGAAGGTGGCTCTAGTGGAACTGTTCTATTGAGACTCAGAGGTTTGGATGAGGATACCAGTCTTTGGTGGCTGCGTTGTAGTAATCTTGATTTACGAGACCAGGTCCAGCAGCTTCTTGCAGATCAATGAGCTTCGCTGCACAGACATGACTTAATCAAGGAGGTCTAATTTGGCTCACATCTCACTGTGGATGATTCGACCCAAACTGTTCATCTGTCAAACCGTATTGAAGTCGCAAACATTATGTGACATGCAATCGGAGCAATTCGTCAGCCGCATCGAGATCATCGGGCCAGATGGCAGTGGACGTGGGAAAGTCAGATGACTATATGAGACAAAAATTGGGTCCATGGATCTTTTCTTCACTCCTCGTCCTTGACGAACCTCCAATTGCCCTGTACAGCTGCTCTATGAAAGTTTCCTTACTGAGGTATTTTTCTTTGACCTAAGCACTTTGGTGGACAATCACGGCTCATCTTTTCCCCAGTCTGATTCAACAAGTAAACGTAGTGCTCTTTGGTCCATCGCTCCTTGTGATTCGGGAACCCGACCGGCCTCCTTAGTGTTAATAAGTGCCTTATCCTTTTCTGTCTTGCATAGATCTCTATGGGCTAGATCTGTGTTCGCATATCAAGCTCGCCGGTGCCGCCCCAGGACTTCCAGAACAATAGCCCTCCACCTGTTTTACATATTTCAGAATCAGATACAGAAATCCAGAACTTACAATGAACGTTCTCAAGACCCCTTACTTCTTCCGCCCTGCCAGCCGTCCTGCTAGCCGCCCTTCTTCTCCCCCACCAGCTCCTGCTTCAGCCACACATACCGAGATCCCCGCAACTCCAGACAAGACTATGAAGTCACTCAATAAATTCTCCTTGGGCAATTTTCGCCGCCCTACCCCCGTTTCCGCACCATCAAATCCAACGCCTCTTGTCCAAGATGGCTCTTACCTGCAAATGCTCAGCTTGAAATTCAGTGAAGCTGTTTCGAAGGCGCTTGTACAGCCTTCAAGCCTAGGGTTTCCCACTGAACTCGTCTCTGGAAAGCGCCCGATACCACAGGGACGAGGTCATATATTAGGTTCCCTCATTTCGTTGTATGTCTAGCATTTTTGCCCGCCCCTCCTTTGTTGATGTCATTTCCCCTAGAGAACTGCTTGCCAGTCAGCATAATCCTCATTTGTATCGTGCTATCCTGCGATCACTCCACCGTCCACTATCCGTTTTGCTCGGTAATTTGTCAGCTCATCTCCTGCCTTTGCTTGGATCCCCTTTATTTCACTCGCCGTTCTTGCCTACTAATCCGAATCCAACGCTGAATGCCACTCAGTCTCACGCGCTCGCAATCGCAGCATTTGCGCAGGAACTTCTTGAGACATTTGATGAATTAGGCCTGGGTATAGATGCAGATGTACGCGGGGACGGTCTTAAATCAATCCGAGAGGGTCTTGTCTCTATTGTTCACCGCGTTGTCGGCCCACTCATTGCCAGCATTCGCGATGAAATTATACCCATCATCGAGGCATTAGAGAGTACCAATGATAGTCAAGTCAGATCATTGGTCGGAGCTAAGGCCTCGACTGTCTATCACCCTTCAATTGTTGCCTTACGGGCAGTCATGCCTACTTATGCAAAGGTCCTCTCCAGGTATACGGCTACCCCTGCCTCTCACACGATTCTTGCTTCGTTCCTCATTGCGATTGTATGGAAGGGTCTTGTTGCCTTGTCCAATCGCCCGTATGCCTCTTCGGCTCCACCATCTCCGGATTTGGTGTATAACAAAAAGGTCCGTGCACTAGTCCGTACGCCATCACCATATCACACTCCTCCTGTTACACCTCCATTGGGACGCTTTTCGCTCAAGCTTCCTCCCTCTCGTCCACCTTCTCCTCCTATCAATGGTGCTCCTGCGAGTGTCTCTGCCGATGCACAGGCTTTGTTTGATCTATTGAGCACCCTTCCACGCCCGAGTGCTGGCAAGGAGGCGACTCGCCTCGCACGGGAGGCTGTAGATGAGGCTTTCGATGCGCTTGAGGCGTTGTCGGTACTCCTAGGTGCCATTGACAAACGGAGTTACAATGGCGGTACTCCCACAGTTACGGTCCACGAGGTGCATGAGCTTGCTAAGGACGTTCCACTTCTTATAGCCCTGCCTATTATGTCAGGTGCTTATGGAGGTCAGAACCCGGGGTCGGTTGCCGCTGTATTAGGTCTTTCCGAGGCCGAATATCGGAAGAATTGTCTTAGTGGGATTGGCCGTGCAGAAGAGTGCGCACCTGTGATTGCTCAGCACGTTATGGAGGCTTTACAAGTTAAGGCTGAGTACTGCAGTAACAGTTCTCTGCGGATCCAAACTGGACCCGATATTATTCATGAGTGGCTTCAGCTAGAAATTTCGACCAACTGAATGCCAATTATCTGTTTTAATTAAATGCATATCTCTCCTAATATCTAGATTGGTGTGAAGTCTAATTTCAGTTCGTTATGTACGTCTCTTGTAACTTTACTCAGCGTCCAGCATTCATACTGCACTCGGGTATTGTCGTAGTATTGTCACATTAACCTCTTTTCTTCGTTGTTTAGAATCTGAAAGTTACTGAGATAGAGGCCTCCCTGTCATAGATTCCAGCCTATATAAATTTCATAGCTTAAGAGGGCGCATGCCAATGGCGGTGACATGACACCAATCGACTGATACTTCAATTTCAGTCTTCGAGTGTGACTCATATTTTACGTGGTGGCAAGAGAACTTTTGCTAGAAACATGATGTCATTGTCCGGATGCATAGCTTTGACAGGAAAACGGGTCAACATCATAAAATTTGATAAGGTCATAGCGGAGTAAGGAACAGCTCAAGGCCTTGCAAATCCCAAAATGTCCCCTGAGAAATTCTAGTTTCCGGCAAGATTTGAACTGCAGCCTCTCCAAGGGAGGAGAAACTTTGCATAGATTTTTTGAGTACAGCATAGAACCGGGAAAAAAATATTTCCAATACGCTGATAGACTGTCCGAGAATCAATAGGACGAACTGATGTCGCCACGACCGGTCGAGATTCGAGGTACGACCATGCAGATGATTGAAACACACAGAGAGCATAGCAAAATCACACTTGCGTGTCACCAAGCCAAGTTCACTGTAATTTTGGCGCTCGTGTCAGCAACTCGATAGAAGTACTGCAAAGCAAGACTAATCACCTTCAGCACGTTTCTCGAGTCTAGTCTTCTCCACGAGTCGAGAAGTGTGTTGATTTAATATGTCAACATATGGCTTGAGGGATGTCTTCTCCCAGTCTGTCCCAAAGTTAATGGCGGTCGAAACTAATTACATGTTAGGCTCACCATGGTAATGCTCACCACTAGTGCCATCTGCAGTTGTTGCAGTAGTACCAATGGTATCGAGCTCATAAAGGAGTTGAGTGACTGATGGTACCATCTCAAGGTCGAAATCATCAATCTTCTCTGGGTCAATCGGAACTGAAACACGGCCAGTCTTGGGGTGTACACAGAAAGGTGCTTTCAACAAGTGGTTTCGATGCTTGGAAACCTCAGCATCAAGACGTGGATAAGTGTAATAGATTTGAATGTCATGCCATGCGGCTGAAAGCACAGACTATGAACATGATAGACATCCTAAGAACATTGAACAAAAGATCATTGGGCGACTAACCTTCTGTTGTTTATCACGGCAGGATCTCACTTTTTTTGTGAAACAATCCCATACATCTTTCGACGAGGAACCAGCCACTCTCTCCTTCCTGAGTTGCTCAGCGACTTTCTCGTCAGGAATGAGCTTGCAGAAGAACTCAAAACCCTCGTCTGTTGCAAATAAATCTTGGTCATTGAGTATCAGATCGACAAATACGGGACTGAGCGTCTGATAAGCATTCCTAGACGAGAAGTTTAGATCATTACAAAATTCAGACACCAACATTCCGACGTTCTAACGGACTCACTGCAAATGAGCCGGTAATAGTCGAGAGCCGACACGTATTGTAAGTGCTTGCGAAGACTCTTTCCCTCCGTGTACCACAGTCATCCACCCGACAATCGCCTTGCGCTCTTGATCTGTCAGTTCCATTGCTTCTTGATCTGAGATCCACAGGTGGATTCCACGACGACCAGAATACACCCACAACAGGTGTTCATAACCAAATTGGTCACGGATCCCATGGTCTAGAACGTGGACAGCTGCTGTAATGAATTGCCAACAGCGTTTGCAAATATCAGCGTCTGAACAACAGGTTCGGATGGCATCGTAGTCTGTCATGTCGATATCGAAGACAAGCTCGCGCTGGAGCGGCTGATATACGCTGGGGCGTACTGTTTTCTTATCCCTTGGCTACAGGCTGTAAGCTAGTAGATCTAGACATTGCCCTAGTGCTCACCCGAACAGAGTAAACGGGGCCAATTTCGAATCGAGTCGGATTCAATTGGCATACTTGATTTTTGAGGTCGTCAGCTGTAGAGAACGAGTTGTGTCGCACATATACATCTCCTCGCAATGAGAACGCCCATTCTCTGTGTGTAAAAAGACGCGTAGGAGTATGGCTATGGTTTAACCAGGTAAAGATTGATTTGAAGGGGTAGAGACGCCGGTAATATGTCAACATCACCTCTGGTTATATCAACGAGAGGGACGTTGACCCGGAAGTGAATGCATACCTGGAAGAGTGTGGTCATAATAATCAGCTTCAGTAGACATATTAAAGTCTGAGTGGCGCGACCGCGTCCTGACACATATGTGTCACTTTTCGTCACCTTTTGGTCACTCGTCAGTTATCGAGACTTGTTCCCAGACGAGCCTTCACAGTGGCATATCTGTGCTTCCTGCCACTTCCATCCAACATGCTTTCGAAGACAATATACTATCAACTTACGCTGGGATTGAGCACGTCACTTAAGCTCCAAACATCTCCCAGATGTCAGGTCACTGTTATGGACATCTCTATACCACTTACATTTAAACCATGAAAATTTTCTCCTCAGTCATTTTTGAAGATCAGAGCATATGAAACGACTGCCTAATAAGAATCAAAGAATCAGAGACTGGAGGAGGAACAAACATTATAATAGGTCCGTTATACAAACCAACATCTGAAGTCAATACCTGGTGGGTATGGAACACTACAAAGTTGAATATGTTCACGACTTTCTGACTATGCA
>Ga0153946_1000274_pt1 | contig 21860 bp, 29 predicted proteins | sample TSNJ030MetaG_FD_104751 | JGI IMG/M metagenome (GOLD analysis project Ga0153946, IMG submission 104751) | Attine ant fungus gardens microbial communities from New Jersey, USA - TSNJ030 MetaG | ecosystem: Host-associated > Fungi > Mycelium > Unclassified | place: USA: New Jersey, Wharton State... | reverse complement strand
CACTAAGCTGTAGGACTCCCGCTTGTCGGACACCTTTGCATATCCCCTCCCATCGAGGCTTTCAATGCTGATAGTCGCCTTTTATTATCTCGGGGTATATCAATCCAAGCGTCATTTCTCTGAGTAACATCTTCGCGGGCTTAGGCTCCCGAGATGTTCTCATACCCTCGTGGAAGAATGTCACTTCTGTATGCGAACACCTCAGAATTAGTCCGAAATTCTATTCAAGCAGCTCGACAAACGTCAAGTCTTCTTCGGTAAGTCTTCCCTATCAGCTGACCCATGCGTTCTCTAATGTTTTACGGTGACCGTTCACCGCACTGACGTCCTCTGAAGTCTTCTTTCACGTCACATTTCAAGTTTTCCCGTTTCAAGTTTGCCGGGACCCAGGAAGTCCTCGTCTATAAAAGCCTGCATTCTTCCCCAGGAAGAAAAGTATCGGGTCTTATCTACTTCGACTTTGAACATCCATCATCATCATGAAATTCTTTGCCACCCTCGCCGCCCTTTCTGCTGTTGCGTTCGCCTCCCCGTCTACTCTCAGCTGGGACAACACCTACGATGACAGTGGTGCCAGCCTGGCTACTGTCGCTTGTTCAGATGGCTCAAATGGCCTCCTTACTCGCGGCTTCACAACCTTCGGCAGTCTGCCAAACTTCCCTAATATCGGTGGTGTCCCAGCCATCACAGGCTTTAATTCTGCCAGCTGTGGTACATGTTGGAAAGTGACCTTTACCAACGGCCAGGGAGCCCAGAAGAGCATTAACGTGCTTGGTATTGACACCGGAGCGAAGGGTTTCAACGTCGCCAAAGCTGCGATGAACACTCTCACTAACAACCAAGCCGATCAGCTTGGGAGGGTCAATGTTGACGTAGAGCAAATTGACGCTTCTAACTGTGGATTGTGAGTACCATAAATCTTGAGCTGCGATCAAAGTTTTCAACGTTTCCCTTCCACAGGTAATGACTGTATCGTAAACCATTTTCTCAAGTTGATGATCAAGTGTTGTCATGGACTAGCGGACATTGTATATTTCGTTACCTTGTACTGATTCTGGTCGATTCGAGAGGATAGCTGTCTATTTTGTCTATGTCGATTTGATAGTCTCTATAACCTTTGATTCTCCGTGCCTCAGACCCAACCAGAATCCACTTCGATACTCTTTTTCTGATTCACCAGATAAAGTACCACGGATTTGGGCCATCTCAATTGCCTCGCTGATGTACTGTTCTGTAAAGCCGAGCTTGGATGCTCCGTAGATTGCAAAGACCTTGGCTGTCTGAAACCCATCATCGAAACCCTTCCTTCGAGCAGGATCGTAATTAGGAGAGCTGATACCGTCACGTTTCCCAGAGTTCCAGTTCTCAACAGCAGGATCGGTAGTATTCCAAGCTAGGGGCTGACTCGTGCCACTACTTTGTCTTTGATAGATTGCCTCGAAGCGGTGTTGACTGTTGCCTGGAGAGACATCAACAGCATCTTGTGAATGGCGACCATTACCTGAAGCCTGGCTCAAGACCGATACAACCTCAGCATCATTAGGATAGTCCATTCTACGGGCCTTGGCGGAAAGATCTTGACCCTGAGCAGAACTCGCGATATCTCCGTATGAGTAAAAGGAAGTCGGCAATACTGTACCAACAGCATGCTGGAAGCACCATCCTGGATCAAATTCGCATTGTTCATTCTTCAGAGCTATGATGACGTAAGTTATTGAACCGAGAAACAGAGAAGCAGACAAACACCAAAACATCCAACCAGCGGTAACGTTTGTATAAACCTGCATCTGAGCGGTGCAGAACTCCTTGCGTGCCTGCAATTTATCTTTTTGATCCTTCAAACTTTCCTCACTTAACGCGCACGACCATTCTCCGATTACGAGGTTCCGCCGTTCTCCATTAGCAGCACTCGAAAATGCATCCGCAATCCCACCTTTGATATCTTTGGTGTGTTGGATCGAAGGTTTTTTAGAATCGTTGTCAGTGAACACAAAGTACGAATGGTGATCCTGGACGACAAAGTCGCGGCGATTGTTGATGTACGGTTGGAAGCGGTTAAGGTCAAATCCATCATGGATGTAGACCGGTAGACGCTGACCATACCATGACGATTGGCGAATGGCATCTATAGCCTGGTTATCTACCCCAAGATTAACGATGGATACGAGTCAATCAAGTCCAACGTACTCACAGAAATTCTCCAATGATGGATGTCCAGCTGGCTCATTCAACAACTGCACCCCAATCACATTGGTAACAGCCCCCAGCTGTTGCACAAGAAACTTGATTGCTTCAATCGTCTTCCATTGATAATCATACGAGTTGAAAAAATTCGTCTGGCCATCTGAGGTTCCTGAATGTTGTTGACCATTTTGACTCCCAGGAGCTCCATGCATGTCAACTAGAACGCTGATACTAACATCAGCTGCTTGACTAATGGCTCGCAGAAGTCGTGGCCACGCATTCTTGTACACCTCGATGTAGGGTTCGAAAGGGGTGCCAGCCATGAACTGGGGACCGAGAGTAAACCAGGCGATGGGAATCCGCACAGTGTTAATTCCGATACTTGCAAGATAGTTGAAATCCTCTGCCGTGATGAATGTATCCCAATGCTTTTCGAGCACAGCTCTAGCATTGGTAACACCCCCCCAACCTGCCGCGATGTCGATTTCTGAAACTTTGGGGGCGTTGGCACATTCAAACAAAGACGGGGTCATCCATTGCTCGTGCACAAACCTGAGTACTATGCTCAGTGAACAACAAAAACACCAGCCTGCAGGAACTTACCAGGACCCTAAATTCACCCCTTGCTGCTGGCGGTAACGAAAGACGTTCGCTTCGGTCTGGTCAAACGGTGGAAATGCCGGTGCTTGAACGGGAACATCGTAGGGGTCAACTGCGCAATTTTGCACGTGCCCTTTGGATGCACCACCCTTTACAGCTGAATGCCCCAAGAACCCAAAGTCAGGTTTTATCTCGTTCGTTGCGCCAGGTGAGGGGTTGACAAGACTCTGGGATAGTCGAAGGGCAGCTAGAACGGCCGTCAAATTGTACATTTCGTAACCAGTAGGCAATGTCCAATGGAGGTTGGATTAACGACAGAATGCAGCGATAGCCAGCTATCGGTGTCAATCAAGGTAGAGAAGACAAGGTGCCCACATATTACATTGATGTTTAACGAACTAGTGACAGTCTGATATCAAATTTTTGATTCAGACTGACTCCTGCCAAAGAGGTCTTAAATATATGTATTTGTATTTATACAATGCGATATGATTAAGAAAATACGTTGCGAGAATGTATACGCGATTATGTGTCATGGGAAGATCGAAACACGGTAATGGCAACTGAACCGACGAGCCAAAGGCGACGTGCACTACAATCACGCAATGACTAGAATGCGTCGACACATTTTGTCACCTCTATCCATAACCTCAAGACCGTATGATATCCAAAGATGAGACAGACTCAGCAGGAAAATGACAAAGCAGCCATATCGAGGAAGGAGTCAAGGGGCGGGGCCAGGAACAACAAAATTAACCGGCGAGTCCATTTACGGTTTACGGAACTCGCACAGCACAGTATAGATTGTGTTGAATGCTGTGTAAATTTCCTCTCGGACCTGATTGACATCAAGTAGCGTTAGCATGTGATTATAAACAAGAGAACATGAAGTTAGGGTTTGTGACAACAAACTCAGAGTACACGACTTTGAAAGAAATCATCTCACCTTGGCACCGGTCAAGACAATCTTTCCGGAAACAAAAATGAGCAACACGACTTTGGGCTTAATCATCCGGTAGATCAAGCCAGGAAAGAGCTGAAAGGCGGACTCAGGAAAGTCGAATGCGAGAAGCAATGAAAACAAACTTCAGGCTCATAGCTACTAAACTGACCATGGCTGTATGCAAGCCCTTCAAGACGGATAGGAAACTTGACATCACAGGAGCCCACGATGTTCTGAATCTTGAACTCGGAGAATTTGGCATCAAAGCCCAATTTTTGCACAATACGCGCGTATTTACGCGACGCCAGACGTGAATCGTCCTCCGACTTTGCACCCGTAACGACCATCTTGCCAGACGCGAAGATGAGGGCGGTGGTCTTCGGATCACGGATACGCATAATGACAGCCGCGAAACGCTACATCATGCAAAAATCGGGCAGTTCGATAATGCCATAAACAGATGAGAGAGCATCATATACCAACCTTGGGATTATACTCGGCATTCCTAGCGTGCAAGGCAATAGTCTTAAGATCAAGGCGACAATCTAAGTTGACGGTGGCCACTATATTTTGAAGGGTGGGAACGATACCCTCAACAGCAGTGATATGTTGTTGCTCAAGTGTCAATGGAACTGGAGTTGAAGGCACTGGGGTAGGTACAGATGAAGCTGAAGGCCCGGTGGTGGTGGCGCCAGAGACCGTTTGGGTAGAAGGTTTGGTAACGGCAACCTGAACTTGCGACTGTTGCGGCGGGACATAGGAGTTGGACAAGGGAGAAGGTCCTGGCAAGGCGATACCAGAGCTCGACTGCTGAGGCGCGTTATATGGGTTACCCGATGGAAGTGCAATACCATGGGGAGCAGGCTGGTACTGAGATTGCTGAGGAGGTTGGTACGGTTGTTGTTGTGTAGCATTGGAGCGAGAAAAGGTAACTTGGCGAGCGGGCAGCGCGAAAGACATTTGTAAAATTTTTTCAAGCGTGGGAAAGTTGAGGTCTGGGAGGAAGAGTGACTTTCAACCACAGAAACAGCATCCTTATATACCCGAAACTTTTTAAACTCCGACAGTTGACTCAGAATTTCATTACGTAATGCGGCTTTGCTTACACTCTTCCTGAGCACAGGCCCCGCACAAGCCCCCTCCCACTCAATCTCTCTGGCTTTCTTCGCATCTTGAATTTCTCGACATCACAAGATTTTCAGGCATTTTATGTCCATTCACAGCATCCCGCGCACCACAATACTACAGACTACAGATAAAGGGGGAGCAGTACAATCTACTCATTACCCTCCCTCTCATCCATCCACATCAACACTGCCATTCCCAACCCACTTGAAATCAAGGTATCCAAGCTATTATACTTCGGCTCGGATCATATCGGGGTACGTTGCCCCGCGCGCAGTCATGTTGATTACGTCATGTGCTTCTTTTTTCCCGCGACCGTCGCTGTCAGTCGGATTGTAATTTTGCCCTGTCGGCGACAAGATTTTCTTGTCATAATGAGCAGTTCAATATAGAAGAAATCACTCCAACTCAATAGCCACCAGATTGAGTCACGCTGTCGATCTCATTCATCGTTCATTGATCGTTACAGTTCTTGGAATAGATCCCAGATCAAGGAACCCTCCACAGCAAGTGATCATTAGGAACGATTAACATACTTGGAGAAAATGCACACTTTGCTAGAAAAATGGAGAAAAGTAAGTGTAATCCAAAGAAAGCACGTATGCAGCAAGTGGGTATTAATTAAAAGGTACTAGACAGTCTATGTATGGAAGAAAACATTGGCTGAGCATGGTTCAGAGGTTGCCCAACAAACCACGAATGACGACCTGGCCACTATAAACACGTCTGATCATGCTCACACACCAGCCACAATCCTATGTGTAATTAATTGTATTAGTAAACAAGAAGGCCTAAATGAAAGATAGGGACATACTCTTCGGCCTTGTTAAGAGCCTGTACCATACTGATAACCTCCTTCCTACGGCTGACGACATACTCGCTCTCCTTCATCAGTTCATCAAGGACATCAGGTTTATACAACTCTTGAAGAAGTTCACGTTGCAGATTATCTTTTGAATGATTGACGAGGTTGAGTGAAATTGCCTTTGGGACCATATCAATCATTTCACGCTTCACAATGTTGAAATACGAATGTATCAACAGCTCTGCAAGCATAAGCAATCGGAGAAATTAAAACAAGGGCGAGTTATAAGTCAATGATAACTCACTGATGACTTCAGTCTCCATGACTTCTCGCTCAGTCAACGCCGTTTGTGGTCTGATGACGGGCGGAGGAGCTTCCATCGCCCCCTTCTTCGCCTGCTTCTCGGGTTTCTTGGCTCCAGCTGAGAAGAATGAGGCAAAAAAACTTTGTTCCTCCTTTTTAGGATCAACATCAAGGTCTTTGTTATTGTTAACTGTAAGCCGTTGGTTCTTAGGATCATTGGGTTGAGACTGCGGCTTGTTGGCATTAATGCGTTCTGTGACAAGTGCAGTTGCCTACGTTAAGGTTAGTAAGAGTATTACTTGATACTTTGAAAATGAGTTAACCTTGTGACCGGAAATGAAATCTGGATGAGTGGTATTGATGTAACATGCCTGCATACTAGGCCTGTGAGTTACCAATCAGGGCCGAGAGGCGAAGCTTACGCGACAAGGTCTGAAACCAATTTGGTAGTCGGCGTCATCGATTTCTTGAAGAAGTTCACGACGACACCATTGAATCGCTCCCGTAAAGCTGGGTAACGTCGGAAGGCTTGCTATAAAATTATTCGAGCTCTAAGCAGTTCCAAGTAAGAAACATCACTCACAACTTTTCCCAGCAATTGTCCCAATATACGAATGAGTTCATCATATACGAGCTGGCAGCACTTGAGAGCCGGCTCCTCCAACCGCTTGATCTGCTGCTTCACAATCGCCTCAAAGGCCATCGTGCCCACAAATAATGCTGGTGTGGAACCCTGGCGACAGGTTGGTAAGCAGTCAGACAACAGGAACCGACACACTCGCCGAGGAATTGTACAGCATGGTCCGGATGTCACCATCCTTAACCTGGTCAAAAGGATCGATATTCTTAATGCCATTGTTGAATAGTTCATGGAAGACAAAACTAATACGAGCACCACCAGACAGTTCGTTCAATGAAAGGTCATTCGTGTTACCATCAATTGTCGTTCGAAAGTCGGAGGTGAATTCTGTGATGACAGACAAAACGACGTTGCTTGAAGAGTCTCCCTGGGGACCGCCCAGGCTTTGTAGCTCCGCATTGAATTTTGCTAATTGTTGCGATATACGGGCTTTGATGTCAGGAATAGTAGCTCGAATGTGGTGCATGAGGATCTGTCAGCGAGTCAGATGAATATTACACCAGCCCAGCTCTTTTCAACTGGCCATGTTCAGTTTACGCGCTAGGAATGGCGTCCCACAAAATTGGGCCTTGCTCTTGTATGATGGATGGTTCTCGAAAAAGTCGCGTTCGAACTCCAGAGCTTGAACGATGGGTTTGTTGGTTTCAATGTCACGCTGGCCACGGTTGACAACGGGGACATATCCAAGTCGAAGTGGGATAATTCGTCCCGCAAGGATATCAACAACATCCGTTCCCTTGTCCCTGTGTGTTCATGAGACCCTATCATACTGAGGTACAGATCGTTCAGCTCACATTAAATCGACCTTCGTCAAAACACCAATAGTCCTGGTTCCTTCAGGATCCACCTCACGCGCCAGCTTCAAACCATCGGAATTGGCCAGATCGGTATTGGCGGCAGTAACAGCAAGGATGATACACGCTGGCTTAGAGATATATTTGACCAACATGTCACGAATCTGCTTCTCAATATCTCGAGGCTGATCTCCAACAGGAACTTTTGTCAGACCCGGAAGATCAACAAGAGTGAGAGTCAAGACGTTGGGTGAAAAGACACGCAGATTAATGGGCTGAGGGGAAATGCCTGCATTTTTTCCAGTCTTGGCTTCTGTGTCTCGTACAATTTCTTCTCGGATCTTATTAAAGTCGAAGAATTTCTCTCCTGGTATATGAAGAAATTCACCCCATTCATTGGGATTGGCATGTTTGTCATTAGCCTTGTCGGTTCCGTTGATCTGGGCTGTAAAGAGGTGGTCGGACAAAAAAAGGGAGACAGAGGAAGAATACTCACGACCGCCAGGAGTATCAGCAGAGCGATGTATGAGTTGCAAAACCTGTAAAGAAATTAGCATGGCTGTCCAGCCATTCGTAAGAAGAGTCACTTACTAGTGGCCGCCGCGTAACGATACCAGTGCCACGAGGAAGAAAATCACGACCGACAATGTTCTACGAAGGAGAGTTCATCTATAATTCAATTTTCAGAAGGTATGGGACTCACCTCCAGCACACTGCTCTTTCCACTACTCTGACTACCAAGCACGCAGATTTGCGGCAAGTCTACCGATGAACCGGATTGACCAACAGTAGCAAAAACATCCTGTAGTTTGTTGACTACGGAGACGATTTCTGTTCCAAGACCCGATGAACTCGTTGCCATTTCTTGATGAGCAAGAAGAATGAGACGATGGAAGGATAAAAAGAAATGATTATGTAATGAGTTTTCAAGATAGACTTATCAAGTGCTAGCAGATCTACTAAGCACCACTTTAAGCTACTGACAAATAATGATATTATATAATTTCAAAACCAGATGTACCTCGGCCTCACAATCTCAATATTGAACCTCCAGTCCCTGAGAGCTACTAATACTTGTGCTAATTCTTTTTGCTGTCCATTAACCACCACACCGCACTCCTTGAGAGGCATATTATACTGAAACAGAGTGACAAAGCAAGGTGTGGGTTATGTAATCAAATCAAAGTCAAAGAAAAAGAAATGAATCAAGTCCAAAGGATCGCATGAAATAAAAGGTTCAGAGATAGAATACGGCGGGCTCTAATGATGTCCATGTCATATAAAAAGGGGATCACAAGGGCTGCTCCAAAGGACAGACAGTAGTAAAGGAGGGTGATAGGTGTTTGGTAGAGGAGGATCCAATTGGGGGGATGATGGTGTTTAAACCAGTATACTGATGCAGCTGATCAGTTGTCCGCTGTGTGAAGAAATTGATAGGTACAAAACTTATCCAGAAATAACTTGTGGTCGACATATGGTCATGTGACGTTTTTGTACTTTGCGTGATAGGCGATCCTTGGACAAACCCACCACGGCGCATACAAGCGCTTGCGACGTTTACCGTATGTTTTCGACAGCTTTGAACCAGATCACAACCTCTTCTAGGATCATGCAAAGATGGGCGGGCATTCTACATGTCATAATATTTGCCAAATTCGTCATCGACTGCAAGCGTCTGTCGGTGCCCCGCGGATTTCTCTGCTGTTGTTCAACTTATCAGCCGTGATTTATACATGATACGTAAATGCTCTGTAGGCTGTGGAGATGTAACGAAGCAAAGTTAATGAGTCTAGACGCCTTCCACGTTTGGAAGACCGAGAGGACATGCTAGGGGTTCACGGTCAGGGTCACTAGGGTTCCCTGGATACCCCTTTAGCTTGACACTCCTCTCTTTCTCGACAGTCATCATGTACCAACACTGTGGACCAGTCTCAATGTACAGTCTTCCCCAGGAATTGACTGAAAAGATTGTCCATCAGCTCAAGGGTGACCGAAGATCACTTCTTTGCCTTTCCCTTGTCTCCGTCAGCTTTCAAGTAGCAGCCCAACCACATCTTTTTCGAAGAATCGCATTTATACCTGAAAATAGGAAGGGCGATTCAAGATACAAGGATGAAAGTGAAGAGGAGCTCTTTGATTGGGTGTTGCCTTCAAACAGAGTCCACGCCTTCCTTTCAATCCTTGAAATTCGTTCTAGTCACTTTATTGGGGCTCTTGTTCGCAATTTATCTCTCGCCTTCTCGGAACCTGAGCCTTATGCAAACAACCTAACTGACGATTTGCATCATGCACTTCAGCAAATGATCAGCCTAAAGTGTCTCCAGGTAACACTTGGCCCCCTGACAAATGTCTGCATGGCTATCGTATTGGCCGACCTACCTTGTCAGCTCACCAGGTTCTGCCTGTTGGACAGACGACAATACCCTGAGGAAAACGACGTCTACATCACCTTCCTTTCTTTACAACACCATCTCAAATACTTCCATTTCGTTTCCCCGCTCCTCGTCCCATGTTTACGATCATTTAATTGCCCGACCTTGCAAACTTTTGTTGGTGACCCCACACAGTCTTCCACTATTTTTCCAAGCCTCACCCAAATTACATCTTTGGGATTGGTAGACTCTCCATGGTCTAACGCACTTCCTGTCTCATCGCTAATCCCCATGTCTTCCATTCTATCGCAATTGCGAACGTTAACACTTTATTCTTGCTTCTTCAAGGAACCAGCTCTTGAAAAGCTCTTCGGATATATGTCATCCCTAGAAATACTTGAGGTTGCATTAGATGAACGTACAACAACAAACCGTCTGACAAAAGTAAGTGATCATTTTTATTGTAGCATTCTTCAACCGAACTCTTTTATAGCATGCCATCTTAATGCTCAATTATATCCATAAACTCGCCCACTTACGCCAATTTCTATGGCATGTATTTCCCGACAAGTATCACCAGCGTCAGTTATCTATATTGACGCGAGATACTCAAGAAGGCTGGACCACGTGTTGGTTTTCTTCCTCCTCATATTTCCAGGAGGCATACTTTGCTATCGGCCCTGACGTCGATACCTATTGGCATTGGACTCGAGGCAAATCGGAGCCAGATGAAGTCTCCTCTGTCTCTTTTCGTGGCCGCACTCCGTTCCGTGACATTGTCTTTGATCTGCATTTGGCAGAATAATGTTCTATATCCATGTATAAAGACCACCTGTCTTGACCCTTGCCTTCCAAGGGTAATATAACCTATTGATACGCTTATTGGTAGGAGATTGGTAAAGCCAACCAACCCTACATGGCGGTCCAGATTGCCAGTTTTCTGTCATTTTTGCCGGCCAAGACCCTCATCCATGGTCACAATTAGAATTGCATTACCATCAATGATCAAGATCAACTAAAATGATACTCGCCCACGAGGCAGCCGAGCGCAAGACCCTGCATTGGTTGATTTCTGCCCTGGCAACACTCTTGCATTTGCTCAAGTCACTGACTTAGGACGCTTTACGACCCTCATCATGTATCTCATATCTCCATTGGTGGAGGTGTTTCGCTACACGTTGACGCCTATTGCACCCTTCACATGGTTCGATGTGCCTCTCAGCACGCTTGACGTTATTGCGGCATTCCGACTGTGTATTATTTTACGACAACTGAGGGAAATAGCACACTCAAAACACGTGTTGAGTAAAGGGAAGGTTGGGGTAGAGGACAAGTCATTCGTGAAAGCATTGGCTACCACACTTCTGGTGGTGTATGGCGGCGAAGCCATCACATGTAAGTTGTCTGCCCATGATATTCTGTGCCAATTTTCGTCTTACTTGTATCAAAGCACCGTTTTTGGGAATTCCACCTTCGTTTATGACAGCCGGTGCCGGACCGTTACTATACGCTGCTGTGCAAGCAATCGTGGAGTACGTGCCAGAGATTCCCGAGTTGACAGGGGAACTTGAGCTTCCGCTGTCACTAGTTGACGGATTCACTCGTGCCTACCTCGTTTGCAGCCTCATTCCACCCTCGGTGACCCAACACCGATCTCCCATCATCGCCTCCTCACCATGGACTCTCCTAGTCACCTCGCTGGTAAGTGCAATGCTATATCATCGAGGCATCATAAATTCAGGTCTGTGATTCTGCAGTTTACAGCCAATGGAGGATTTTTCTTGGCCAATCTATTCTCAATCCTGAATCCCGGTTCAATGACAGTGCAAACGCCCCCAGAGTTGCAAGCATATGGATGGTCAACAGTTGATCTATGGTGTGCGCCTGCTATGACGGGTTTATACGCCTTCATGACGCATGCTCAGCCGTTCTGGGCTGACCTGCATGCGGTGCTTGATAAGATGCTCGGTGGTGCCGCATCTGGACAGGCTACCGACCCAGAGGTTGCCAGAGTAATATGCGCAGTCGTTTTATCCGGGCTGTTCGCATCGCGAACAGTTGTCAATTTCGGCTTGTTTAAATCTATGCAGAAATGTGAGTCCCATATACTCAGCCTGACCAGTCGCTGATGGTTTTCGGTTAGCTGAGAAAGAAAAGACTCAGTAGGGACTCGTAGATATCAATTATGTCATTGCACGTGAACCAGATCGACATCTAGAAAGGGCAGTGTAGCCCGATATTATATATCACCTATCGCTATATGTTTTTACTCTTCCGGCATGGAAGCTACAGCTGAAGCCTTCCTTTTGCTCAGTTTCCCTAGTTGCAGCCTCTCAGTCAAGGATTATACAGAAACAAGTCCCCTTGGCCTGCAATGTGTTACCGTTCCACTTCCCGATGCCTCCAGCGACTGGGATAGGGATGTTTATCTGGTGCTCAGGCTCAATATGTCTGAAACTCCAATAGATCCTGCCAGAGTCGTTCAGCGAACGGTAACATCTACAACAAGAATCTATACATTCAATGCGACCTCTGCTGAACCCGACGAGCTTGTACTCACTATACCTTGCCCTCTCGGAGACAATAAATCTAGTTATCTGCACGAGGATCTCGACACCTTTGATAGCATTCTTGAACAATATGCGATTGAATTCCGATCTTCTGCTTCCCCTGGGGCTCAGGAGCAAACCCCTTCTATTCCGGATTTCCCCCCACCAACATACGTGAATGACCAGAAAGACCTACATGGTCACCTTGTCATGATTGACGAAGATACCGGTGAAGTAGTCGGTGAAGTTGAAGATCGTTTCCGTATCCAAGAAGACCCAATGATGTATCGACAAGGACATAAGAATGACCCAGTTATTATTGAAGTCCCTGACGAAGGAGGTCTACGTGAAGACGACGCAGATGCTTTGGCAGCCTTTGCAAGGGTTGTGCCTCCCGAGGAGCAGGATTGGATCACTAGATCCGCCTCTGTCGTTAGGTATGTACCCTTATTTCTATCGCGAGACATGTATTCCAACGCATTCCTTCTAGTCGTGTGATTTCATCTGGAACGAACCTCTTAGTTACGACGATCGCCACTGCTTCTAATTACTATATCACAAGATCTAATCCTTCGCCGCATCATTCCTCGTTTCATTTGACTGCTCCAGACCACGGCAATACAAAACAACCGCTTTCTAGCAGATCACATAGTCCTACGCCTCCACCTCTACCTCCACGTGCACTGGTATTCCTCACCTCTGACAGAACGCGTAGAAACCTCCGTGCTGTCCACGCTGTATCGGGACAAGCTGTCAAAGTCAGTGCCAAGACAGTCAAAACTATCGATAACATGATACGCCGTGCAATGGGCGCCAGACCCAAAGAGAATAGATTGAGATATAACCCCGCACCAACCTCTGTTGCTTCTATCTCTCATGCTGATCTCAAGCCTCCTCTTCCCCCTCGCCCGAACATTTATACCCCATCCTCAGATTCTGGATCACCCTACGCTCCTCCTATTCCACCTCGATCATTTCCTCCGTCCCCGTCTGCTCATCAGCAAGATTCCATTACAACTCTTCCGCCTCAGCCAAGACTCACAACTACTCGTCGTCTTCTCATCTCTGCCGATCTTATTCTCTCCACGATCGACGATTCAACTCGCAAGCTTCTTGATTCTGGGACGATCAATCTCGGTAGAATCGTGCATCATAAATATGGTGTTGAGGCTGCTGAGAGTTCTCTGCTGGTGGCCGGGACCGCTAGGAACATCGGGTTGGTCTATATCGATATGTCAGGAATGGGTAGAAGGGCATTGTTGAGAAGGGCTGGGATGAGCTTTGTCAAGAGCGCAGTGCAGAGAAGAGAAGATGGAAAGAGACCAGTCCCTCCTATACCTGGACAAGAAACACGAAAGTGAAGTCTCGTCATAAGGAATTAGATTCAAGATCAAGATACCTCCAACTATCTTACCATGACAGGATTTAGGCTTAGATAGCTAATGATATATGCTACAGGATGAAATATATACGGAACATATAACCAATCGAAACCATCCCAAAGATTTACAGTGCATCAAAATTGATGTGATGTGATGCACGCCTTCGTTCCAACTCGTCTTCTCTCTGTCCATGCCATGCCATTAGTACATCGAATTAAACCAGACTTGAGGACCCACTTTCTCATTTAAATGCAAAACAAATACAATGATTGCCAGAATCACCATACCTGCAACACAGGTAACAGTCACCCAAGGTACCCAGCTTCCCGGCCGTAGAAATAGTTCTCGCTTCCAACCATCACCGCTCCCATCTAGTGGAGGTACCACCACAACGCGGGAGTTGGGGATCACGCCCTCCATATTAATGTAGTGGTCTGGTGCATGGATGGTTGTGCCGACGAAGAAATTCTCAATATAGTTATTGGTACGTCCAAGACCAAAGAACGAATAGGGAGGTTGAAGCGCATGGTAGGACGTTTGAGATAACTGGCCAGCTGATGAGAAGAAATCATCCAGTCAGGAATGGCTCCAGAGATGGTACAAAAGGAGAAAAACCAACCTTGGGCAGCTGACCGATGCCCTGCTGTATCGAAAACAGTGTACTTGTACGAAGCACCTGAATAGCTGACACCAAACGGCTAGATAATTCTGAGTGGCTGGAATGAAAAAAGAAACAAAACGCGTACCTGATATCTCTCAGATCCGTTGGAAGAGTAACACCAGCCACCGTTGCATGCGCCATTTGAAACTAAGGCAATTCCCGCAGCTCACATGAGAAAGCATCCATTCCAATAGAAAAGAGAACGCACCAATTGCTTTGAGAAAGAAAGCATCGTAGTAGAAATTATTCTGGATGAACAGGACCTGACTGCCACTCTGAGATCCAATCCTTTGGACCATGATATCCAAAGTCCCCTGGATATTGCAGAATATAGGTAACACTCCTTTCAAGAAAAAGGAGGACGAAAACAACTCACATCCTCATCCATGTCTAGAAATGTCACTCCTCGTGCGTCTTTGACGTTTTCCAATGACGTCGTTCCAATATTCGCGACCCTCCATCCTCTCTTACCAGAGCCATCAGAAGGATTACACCCCACCACTCCGGGCGCACACGGCACAGAATAAACAAGATGCGGGGTACGATCATCGCCTGAAGCACTTATCGTAAGAAAATCGAGGAATCCATCCAGATTAGCATCGCCAAGTTGGATTGAGAGGGGGATAGATGGATCATAGGTTGTATCACTGACGAGAAGAGAAGCATTTTCCGGGAACAAAGAAGAGACAGCGAAGCGGGAATAGGCCTGCAGAGGCATTAGCAGGTCACGGTGTAGGTCCAATTCACATACATCATTGTCTGGGCTGTCTCGGAAGTCGAACTTAAAATGGTCGTCAGGCGTACAGAGATTATTCGGTTGCCTACAAACTCTAACGCCGTTCTTCACTTCAGATTCGGTGCTTGATGAACATAGACCAAGCTGCTGATTGTACACAATATTGATGAAACAATCTGAGCCAATTCCTTTGGAATTCACGTTCTTACAAGTTGTAAACATCATATCAATCGTACCGTCCCTATCTGTAACGAAAGAATTACAACGTAGGGACTACGAAGAAGGCCTAGCTTACCTATATCGCCGAAAGAAACACTTTGCGCCCCAGATGGCAAGGGCCCTTGTCTGGCCATCAGGAAACCCTGAGACTTTTTATTCAACCAGATCTGATATGATTTCTGGCCATTTCCTTCGTCACAGACGAGGAAGATATCTATAGGAAGAAGAAAATTTGCCTGAGTCCAAAACTCACTCATGCACTGGCTACACACCCGCCAAGCAGTCTCCATTGAGATCTACAACAGCATTGCTGTGAGGGTTTGCGATCTTACATTGAGATTCATTAAAATGCGAGCTTTGTCTGTATAAAATCAATGACGTGAAAAGGGACGAAAAAAATATCCATACATCTCGAACAATGGTGAATCTGACATTGACGAATTCCAGACGTTTTGCCATACTTGTAGCTGATCCCTACCACTTCTCGTCAAACCAAGTAAATCAATTTTGAGATCACCATCAACGTCCAAAGGTATAGGTTGTGCGGAGGTTGATGATTGGATTTTGACTGGATGGGCAATATCTGGAACTCTATGAGACGGCCGATGAAATCCACCATATCCATATTACTCACCGAAACCTTTATTTGGTATCGACCGATAGACATACATGTCAATCTCGTCCTTGTTCCGACCCTGGCTCATGACAAGAAGGTCGAGCTTCCCAGTACGTGTAAAATCGCCAGGGACAACATTCAGTACTTTAGCTGAATGGGTAAAGCGATCTCCTTCATGGAATATGAAATTCTCTAGAGCAATCAAGTCCCAAACTGTCTTGGACAAATGATTCAGAGCATACCATGGTTCCAATAGTGAACCGTGAACGTCCGCTGGTCTGAAGCCAATGATAAGAAATCTAGGCTAATTCCACAAACAATTATTCGGACCCTAGTAACGATCGACATTTGAACCTACAACTGATCACCACTGAAATCACCAAACGCTACAATTCTCCTGTCTCCCGTTAACCCAAGAGTTCCTGCATCCACCAATCTAGTTCCAGTGAATCGTTTCTTTGGAAATGGCCAGAACGCTGCTCCATGTAATGGTGAACATATTAGGAGAGAGAATATAAGACCCTTCCATGACAGTTGCAGTCCACTTGGCATGTCTACAAGCGTGGCGGAAGGGGTCGTGATATAAAGTCTAAAATCAATACAGTTCTCTACGGTAAGTTAACGTCATTGCTTTGTACTGTTTACTCGTGTGCTTACGTTTCTCAGATGTGATTTGCCTTAGTGTGTGGTTTATTAACCGCAACAGGCCAAGGCCAAGACGCGGCGAGCTAGGTATATAGACAGACCCCCAGGCACAGCCCAATGACTATCTACAGACTCCAGTTCAAGAGGTAACGAACTAAGGATAGTCCAGTCCAATGTCTTCGGTACTGTGTTATCGGCCCAACTACCGGCAGGATTTTGAGTGTAAAGAACTTGTATCATTATATAAATTCAACGTCTTTCGCGAACCTTGAACCACACAACTCCGATCACACCAAAACCAAAACCAACAATGAAAGCAAAAAGAACAAGGATGTCACGGTAATAGTTGTTCGAACCAAATCCAAAAAGCTGGCAAACACGTTAGTTTCAAAATTGAAAAAGATGAAATCACTAACGAGTTCCATAATCAACTTTGCAGAAATGTCGACAGGAACGCCCTGCAGTGTATCCTGAATCATCAGACCAGAACCAACTTCGTTGACAGAAAGCGCCTCCAGGCTATACTTCAGTGGACATAACCACTGCAACCATCGGAGGACAGGAGGTATGGAGTTTAGATGGACAAAAAAACCCGCATATGTCATCTGATACAATGCAGTCAGAGCAGAAAGTAAGATGGCGATGCCTCCGTTCTGGAACAGAGTGCCAAGCAGGAAGTTCTACAAGAAGTGAAATTTAGAAGGAGTATGGGCACGGAGAGATAAGAACTCACAAAGAGGGTCATCGCTATACTATAGAGCACCAGAACAAAAAGAAATTTGAAGAAGTTAGCGGGGTTTTTGGACAGTCCAGCCATCCAATAGGTACTGAAGGATGTTAGATACGAGGTGTAAATGAGGTAAGTGGTAGCACTTACACAGATGAAACAATAATAGTTGGTATCAAACGAAGTGGTATCATATCAAATAAGAAACGAGAGAGGAGCCATGAAGTTGGGCTGTAGTAAGCACTCGCACGCTCACGCAGAAAGAGAGGTCGGATTTCGACGATATTATACAATGCACTGAGCGAAGAAAAGGCAATAAGAGCACCCTAGAGAAACGTCAAGACTCCTCACAAAAACATCAGTCAGTGCCTTACCAGAAAGAACAAACAACCAATACGAGACTGAAACCCAGCAATGGATTCATTGGTTTGGTAATACAGGCCACCTATTGATAAATGAATGATCAAGTAGCAAAGTCAGATATATATATACGAACGTACCACAAAATACACCCAGTACACATGCTACTGCAAGATGAGTAATGAACAGAGACTTGTCCCTAAGTCACATCAGATAAGAAAATTGAGATATTCAGGCTCACTCACCTCCGCAAGATTTTCCATTCCCTCCCACATAGATATTGGAACTGAGTCAAGAATGTCGTCGCGTAAGTCAGCCTGGGCCCAGCGCCAACACGACGCCCAACAGTCGTATTCAATGCAACTGGAGAGCCAATACTGCTACCATCCTTACGCTCCTTTTCAATAGCTTCCGAGTCCGAACCACTAGAACGTATACGACTTTGCGGTGACAAGCTAAAAAGCTGAACAGGGGGATGACTGGCAACTTCGAGGAGGTAGTCTGCGACATTGTATCCTTCGCGATGATACGGAACACCGCTAACCGCACTTGCTCTAAAATGGTCCACGGGGGCCATAGAACCAGGGCCAGAGTAGAGCATATGTCCTTGAGAGAGCACTAGGATGGTATCGAATTGTAGATAAAGCTGTGAACTAGACAATCGTTAGAAGATTCTCGACGAAGGAACAAGTGAACAGCTAACCTAGGTTGATGGATAGAAGCAATGACAGGGATGGGATTGACAGGATCATGCGCAATATCAGAAAGAAGACTTGCAACACGAGTGGCAGAAACAGAATCAAGCCCTGCACGACGCGGAATTACTTAAAAGAGTGAGGATAGTGATAAACTCACCAGATGTGGGCTCATCGAGGATGAGAATATCAGGCGCGGCAATCAATTCCATTCCAATACTGACTCTTCTCATCTCACCACCGCTGATCCCTCTGGCCTTTTCACCAGAGTTGGTCCCAATACGCGTGTTGCTGATATTCTCAATTCCGAGCTTCCCTAACAAAACCTTCACGCGCTCAGACTTCTCCGTATCAGAAATGGTTTCAGGCAATTTCAACCGTGCAGCAAATATCAAAGCTTCAAATACAGTAAGCATGGGTGGAAGTATGTCTTGTTGAGGCACAAAGCCAATCCGGGGAGCTCTTGAGAAATTGCCATTAGCCTGGATACGAACTTCGCCTGTGGTAATCCCAGACTTGGTCTTCCCTGCAAGAATCTCAACCAAAGTTGTTTTCCCAGCGCCTGGATGAGATACTATCAGTGACATCGATATGCAGCCCGAATGAATGGGGATCTACCACTAGGCCCAAGAATTGCCATCATTTGCCCTGGATCCACACGACCATTGAGGGCGTTCAGAACCGTTTTCTCGCTATGATTGCTATTATCTCTGCCAAACCATCTCAGCAGAGAAAATCCTTGCGACCTTGGTATGATATAGGTCAGATCGATCCACTCTAGAGCAGCTCTCCATCGATCAATGTCCTTCCATCCCGAAAGCCTGGCCCTCCTCTGCAAAAAAAGTCCCCACAGGAGTGTCAACAATGCAAGAAGGACAAGCCCGCCGACTACAGCCAGACCGGCAATAACGCCACCGCTGAGTCCTGGGCCGCTATTCATTGAACCATTAGTGGTGTCAGTGACATTTCCACCACTGTCGATGACACTTTGTTGCACACATTCTCCGAATGTACAACCATCAAGTGAAAGACCGTCAGAACCAAAGAGGTTGATAAGTGTCTGCTGCTTGAAGCTACAAGATGATGAGTGATTGGAAGGACTGGGGGCAGCACATTCGATATTGAGAGTACCAACAAGTCCATTGATGGGACTAGTTAGATCAGTAATTGGCACTGCACCACAGAAAGTGGTGTTCGGACGACAGGTGCACTCAAGATTATTACAGCTCCAGAAAGCACTCCCATCCGCATCATTGACTTGCTGAGTGCATGTGTCTGCTTGACAATAGAATTGTTCGACGCCATCGTAGAATAGTTGAGCATACACGCTATTAGAGGCACCAAACGCTGTGACATTTGGTAAAGGTGTGAGGGAAGATTGGCGCGTCCGCATGATATTAAGAGTGGATTTCAGAGGGTAGATAGCTTGGAGCGTAGGGTTCTGAAAGATCATTCAGTGGAATGTGATGTTAATTTATTCTTAGACACACATGGACATCGCAGCTCATTTGACCTGCAGCGTATACTCTTGGCGCAGTGTTGCACACCAAGGAGTTTCCCGTTGATTGACTACCCAAAGAAGATGATGGATCAAAAGGCGCAAAGGCAGACTGACAGCTACTAGAACTTGTGCACACATTACACCCCGTTCCGGTCCAACCCGACTGGCAAGAACACCCAGCACTGGTAAGGTTAGCAAAGTCTGAGGAAGCTGATGCGAGGGGACGACCGGATCCTTGAAAGATCGTTCCACCACAAGCAATCGATGAACAAGTGGGATCACCAAAGCCTGTGGGACATGAACAATTTGATCCGTTTGGAATGCCATAGTTGTCGCAGTTTTGAGCGTTGGCAGATATGACCCCAAGGAGTATCGGGGACCACACAGCCCAAGTAACCCGCATGTTCTTTGCAAACTATTGAAGTCCTGCACTGGAGTGCCAGGGGCTCAGGTCATGAACATCGAGAATTGGAGTTCCGGTAATAGAAAACGTACCATAACAAGATTGCATCACGTGCATGCGGTGTATCTCGAGGTACCATCGATATCTTGACACTGGAGGGACCATTCTCCATACAATTATAAACTGTAATACAACAGACTCAGACATCACCGATGTGGTAGACGACTATAATTATTTACCTGTAATACAACAGACTGTAATACAGGGATGAGAGCCGATAATAGTGGTAAAGAACTACAGCTCACCTCAGACGTCACTGATGTGGTAGACGACTGAGTGAGCCTAAGTGTGGTCCACGTATTTATACTAGAATGAGTGTTTCACATTTGTCATACAGGTGAAAAGAAAGTAAAGAGAAGATGATGTCACTATTGATCAGTCCTGTCCAATACTCCCCCTGGACTGGTCAAGTTGGTAACCTCCTAGGCAGATTGAGTTGTGAAGTAAAAGATTGGACTTTGTCCCATGCAAGAGGCTTTGTAAAGAGATCTGCAATATTATCAGCTGTGGGAATGTACTTGAAAATGATATCTCCTGATTTGACCTGCTCCTTTGTTATGAGACAACTCCCAGGAAGGAAAATATTTCTCGTGCATTCATCAACTTGATAGGAAACATCCAAGAATACAATGTGGGAAAAGATATGAATAGCATAGGAAGGATTATGTAAGATATAGATAGTTCTTAGTAAGGGTCATGTGATCACAGGAGGTAGACACACAGACTACCTAATATTTGTATAGGTATCTAGGGAAATCCAACAAGAAACTCTATTGAGTTCTTTCTGAACAACCACCTCAGTTGAGCTCTAAGTTCTCACGACTTCATGCTAACATCCTTGATGAAGTAGTATTTTATATTGATATGCTTTGTTTGTTGATGGTTCTTATCATTCGGGCAATGGGCAATTGATCTCTTGTTATCAGTATGAATAGTAATAGGTTTGGTAAGTGGCAATCCAATTTCACTAAGATACTTGCTTATCCAAAGTGCTTGGGTTGTAGCTTGAGAGAACACCATATATTTGGTCTCTACAGTTGAAAACATCAGTCTTCTGTTTCTTGCTCTTCTATGATATTGGTCCTCCTGCCTGTTACAAACTTTATTTGGATTATAACTCTGGGAATACTTGATCAATTTTGACAATCTAAATGGCCACCAAAAGCCCTTAAGAAGACCTTTCAAATGGTACCAAAAATGTCTCAAAGCAATCAGTATTCACCAAGTTATCAGCAGATCAGTCAGTGATCACTAAATCACCAATATCTCAGGAACCACTTAACATAATCGCTTGCTTCAATGACCATCGTGAAGCTCTCTTCAATGCGCTTCTTTCGGCTATAGATAGATCCCAAGACAATAAGATTCCATGGAGATACAAGGTCCTCAATGTTTGCACATAATACTGATCTTTACTTATAGATTATCATCTGTCCTTGAATAGAACAAAGGACTGCCCTAAGATGGTTAGGTTATCTCTATTTCAAGAACAATAGCACTCCTATATGTAGAACAATAGGTAGTGATCATGTAGTAGGCT
>Ga0153946_1000270_pt1 | contig 22033 bp, 20 predicted proteins | sample TSNJ030MetaG_FD_104751 | JGI IMG/M metagenome (GOLD analysis project Ga0153946, IMG submission 104751) | Attine ant fungus gardens microbial communities from New Jersey, USA - TSNJ030 MetaG | ecosystem: Host-associated > Fungi > Mycelium > Unclassified | place: USA: New Jersey, Wharton State... | reverse complement strand
CCTTTGGGCTACTGGAATACTCGTAGAGAATTGTTCTTTTTTTCTTAAGGGACAACTTGCTTATCGAAGGCTTGTTGATCAATAATATTTTATGTGTAATCTCATACCCAAGAGATGCCAGGATGTTCTGAATCTAGCTCGTCCTCTCCCTCCTCGCCCGAAACCCCGGATTTTGTACTGGGATTCTCTCCCTCACTTCCTTCGGCCTCGTCGTCATCGCCTCCCTCAGAATCACCTGAATCAGAATCACTCGTGGATGAATTCAAATCATCGTCAGCCGATACAGTGAAGTCTTCGTCAGATGAGTCATTTGCATCACCCAGATTGTGAATTGTCAGAGGCCCCGTGGACACGACCTTGGGTTCCGATGCCTTTCTCTCAGTGGATGAGTCACCATCTCCTGCGGCATTAAACGAGTGTTGGTGCTGTTGGACCCATTTTTCGATTCCCTCCTTCTCTTTAGAGTCGACCATTGAAAATTCCGTCTCTTCTCCTAGGTCATCCGGACCGTCTATAGCTTCGGACGTGTGACGGGATATTCTTGTGAGAATCACAGAACATGTTTTGCCGATTCCGCCAATGATCTTGAGGCCTTCTGTCTTTCCCATGAGATCCTCCACGGCCCAAAATTCGCAGGGTTTGGATTCTCCCCAGAGAATTCCCTCACGCATGAACCAGAGACTACCAGGTTTAGTCGAACGGTACGCCTGAATACCCGGAACACCGTCAGGATTAGCGCTTTTATAGAGTCCAGGCACGGCGCTTTGAAAGACACTTGGACTGGGCTCGAGAACGGGTATAGGTAGGTGGTTGAAGAGTTGACGGAGGATAGGAAGGGAGTCTTCATTTTTAGCGTGTGTGGTTACAGTGGCTTTTCCTTCGGTGTCATATGAAGTGACTTGAAGTGGAGCAGCAAGTACCGCATCAATACCGAAGATGATTTGTGGTTTCTCGTCGGCTGTGGATTGCTTGCCACGTCCCGTTGGAAGTTGGTAGTCGGAAGATAGGATAACTACTGTCCAATGAGGCTTTGTTTTGCCACGGGTAGGGAGGAGGAACGCGCGGCGAAGTATGGAGAGTGGGATGGGAGGTCCTTCTGGTACTTGAGTTGTTGAGTTGAGGATGACAATAGCACTCTCTTGGATGTCAATTTCTATCTTCTTGCGTACTGGTGCAGTAGCTGAGATAGGCTTCAGAGAGTAAACAGACCGGCCAGTGTTGGCTACAGTTGGTGGTTGGATTTCGGGTGGAGAAGTACGGAGGCGTTTGTTTGATATATCTGGATCTGGCTGCTCTAAAGGACGTTTGACATTAGACTGACAGAGAGGTGATAGTACAGAGATGATAGAGTTTTGCTTCTCCAACCACTCTGCTCCAAGGTCGATTCCTGAGTACGGGGAAGGCCCTGCCCCACTGATTAATCGAACCAGGTTATCCAGAGAAAGCTCATCCATAGGTACACTTTTGAGTCCTTGGTGTATTTCTTCTGGTATTAAGTGAGAGATAGCATGAAACGTATTAGCGGAGGAGTTCATGTTTTGTTTCGAGAACACTGGCCGTCCGATTAAGAAGGAGAAGGACTATGATATGAAGTTATCAGTATGAAACGGATATCAGGCAATCATCGACAAACTGGCCTGAAGGATAGAAAGGTCAACGCGCCCAACTTGGCTGTCACATGACGACCACAAAATAATCTAAGACGCAGAGGACCTGATGTACCAGCGGCAAGAGTGTATGGCGAAAGAATTTGGCCGGTTCTACGTGTCATGTACCTCTGTGCACTCGATTGATGAAGACGTAAACCATTATGCATAGTTCAAAAGTACATGAGAATCGATTTAATTAGTTTGATCCCGTGGTCTATCTCGAAGCCAGTGTACACTTCTATCAGGCCTGCATTGCCACTTCTTCCCTCTTTTGCACTATACTTCTCTCCGTATGAATGAAAAAAATGTATATATAATCACCAGCCCTCATGGAACTGCCGTGAACAAATGTTGACTCTATCTCTCGTGCGGTTCTTGGTCTTTATGACCTTTACCCTTCAGGGAATCAATGCCAGAGGATGGCGCGACACGGGTGGGACTATCATCCTTGAGGAAGCGTGGACGACTCTGGACCTACTTTTCCAAGTTGGGTGATTGCACTTATCGTCATATCTGCCTGCACAAAAAAAAAATTAACGCCTGAATCTGACAGAAGTACAAACGCGGCACTAGGTGGATTCAATTTCTCATTTTATTTGATTATCCGAACTAATGAGGCTCGAGGTGGTACCAATGCTGAACTGAAGGCGAATTTATTAGACATTCACAATCAGCGGCTTCGATTCATGGATGAGAACAATGTTGACTACGTGAGATGCCCAGTGTTTTTTTGGTTGGCGATCATATTTTGATGGACAATGATGATAGATGGTCATTTCCTGTGCCAGTCCTTGCATTCAAGGCATTTCAGACGTGGCCACTGCTGAAAATATGGCTGTTACGGTTAACAACATCCTCGCAGAGAGCATTTCAAACAACACTAGGCGGTTTGGGGGGTTTGCTTCCCTTTCGATGCATAATGCATCAAATGCAGCCCTGGAATTGAGGCGAACGGTGAAGGAACTCGGCTTCCTTGGTCTGTGCTTTGCAATGTGAGATCAGTCGTTACACGCTAATTGACGAATAGGCGCCTTGGTCAATGATTACCAACAATCGGGACCTGACAATGGTAAGTAGCTCAAATCGATATTGCAGCCATGAGTGACGCGCAAATTTATAGCGACTTTGCTTTATTACGACCAGCCAGAATATGATGTGTTTTGGCAGATGGTATCCGATCTTCAGGTTCCTATATATTTTCATCCGCGCACAAACATACCACAAATTAGAGATCTCACCTTGGGGCATGCCCCGTGGCTCACGGGTCCAGCACAGGAGTTTGCGGCAACACTGTCGTACCATATTTTAGGGTAAGGTGATCACAGGATATCATAGATGAAATGGGGTGTCTCAAGTGACCGGTCTAGATTGTGCACGAACGGTGTATTCGAGTAACCAAGCGGCCATATCTCTTCTATAGTTGCTGACCATATCACTGGTAGTCGCTTCCCAAAGGCTAAAATCATCGTTGGTCATCTTGGTGAACGCATCCCTTCTGACTTGTTCCGGATTGATGGACGTATGTGTGTCGTATTCAACTGGAATATCAAACTCATTCAGCACGTCCAGAACTAAAGCGCCAGATACCGCTTGGCATACCGATGAAGTTGAACGTCAGCTCGTACTGGCAAACCAACATCTGGGAGACGACATCGGGCAACTTTGCAACTGACTTGTTGCAGTTCCACGCGAATACTATTGGACTTGATCGTATCATGTATTCAGTTGACTATCCATTCGTATGTAGTTTTGATGTTGCGGTTCAGATTGCGTCTGACAGCCGAATAAGGTCGCCATTGACGAGGGTGAAGCATGGGTAAAGACACTGCCCGGAGTTTTGTCAAAGCAAGAGTTTGAAAGTCTCACACGTGGAGTAGCTATCGACGTTCTTGGATTGGACAAATAGGTGACAGATAGTTCTTGTCACACCCATGTCAAACTCAGGAGATAGCTTCAGAAATGCCATGAGGTATGCGGTGATGGTAATGGACCCGGCCAATATCATGCTCCCAATGAGGACTCAGGTGGCGAGGCTACCACTGTAGTTTGCAAGCGGAATATGTGGTTGTCAAGGCACATGTTTGCTGTGTCACGAGAATTCAGACTTGACGTTTGAATGTAAAAGGCCAGAATGAAACCAGAGAAGTACAACAAGCATTCCAGGATTACTAAGCATATGCATCAGTTACTTAATTTATGTGCACAATTTGCTAGGAAAGGGGAGTAGGTGCTACAGCAGCAAAGGATGGTGGCTGATAAATTTACTACACACTCGCAAGTTTCTGGTAGATTCCAAGGCAACTTATAGAGACATAAATATTGGAACAAAGTGCTTGGATTATCATCCTGGTAGCCCTGCTTTATACCTACAGAGATGTCAGTAACAAGGTACTTTGAAAATTTATGTGAGTAGTGTTCGTATCTGAGAGGGTCCTCGATCTGTTCACAAATGTGCCTATGGCATGTGACTCGGAAAAAGTAGCATTTTATTTCTAGTGATGGGATTCGCACGGTAGATTTGACGGCAAGGCCAGTTTGGGCGTCTCTCACAAGTCAACCATGGCCTCGGCCAGTTCTCGTGCTGTTTCTGTTGCTGTCCAGCCCCAGTTCTCTCAGTCTGCAAATCCCCGCAGGCAACAGCGTGCATCTCACTCTGTTACCACTTCTCACAACCACGAAGAGCCTTCTCAGAATTCTCCCTACCCTGATGTCCTCAATCACCCCGCTGTTGAGGCCTATATGGCTGCTCATCCACGCCGAACTATCCCCCGTTTTGGTCCGTACCTTCTCCTCCAGACCCTCGGTGAGGGTGAGTTTGGCAAGGTCAAGCTTGGCATCCATGTCCAATGGGGCGAGGAAGTGGCCGTCAAACTTATCCGTAGAGGAAATGTCGATACAGTTGTGCGCCTTTCCAAGGTTGAACGCGAGATCGAGGTTCTCAGGGTTCGCTTCTCTGTCTTTTCTTTTTCGGTCTCCGACTCACTGGTTTGGTTCCCAGACGCTCAAACATCCTAACATCGTGCGTCTTTACGATGTCATCGAAACCGACAAATACATTGGTATCATCCTTGAATATGCTTCTGGCGGAGAACTCTTCGACCACATCCTTGCACATCGATATCTCAAAGAACGAGATGCTGCAAAGCTCTTCTCCCAACTCATTTCTGGTGTTTGGTACATTCACCAAAAGAAAATCGTCCACAGAGATTTGAAACTGGAAAACCTTCTGCTTGACCGCAACCGCAATGTTATAATCACGGACTTTGGCTTTGCCAACCGTTTCGAACACAAAGCTGATGATCTTATGCAGACCAGCTGCGGCAGTCCATGCTACGCTGCGCCTGAGTTAGTCATCAGCGAAGGCCTTTATGTAGGAAGCGCTGTTGATATCTGGAGTTGTGGTGTCATCCTCTATGCTATGCTCGCTGGCTACCTTCCTTTTGACGATGATCCTGCTAATCCCGACGGTGATAACATTAATCTACTCTATAAGTATATCGTCAGCACACCCCTTTCTTTCCCCGACTACATTTCCACAGAAGCTCGTGAGCTCCTAAGCATGATGCTTGTGCCTGATCCTACACGTCGAGCTAACCTCGATAGTGTCATGCGTCATCCTTGGCTCTCGGTTCATGCTGGCTCACCAAGGACTGATGGTTCACCCAGTGCGTTTGGTAAAACTGTCGACGAACTAGAGAAAGCTGCTTTGGATCAACACCAACAACGCAGATTGGCATATCAACGACAGATGCGTGCTGCTGCCGCTGCCGCTGCATCTCAAAGTAATGCTTCTCATGGACGGGAAGCCACGCATCCAGGTGTCCCGTCTCGTAGCCGGTCTACTCAACCTGAATATCTATATGAATCCTCTGCTGATCAAGGTATCTCTCCACCGCCCGCTGCTGTGAGAAGTAACACCGCTACTGGTACCGGGACTTCCGCACCCATTGGTGCCCCTGTTGCGGGCAATAAACCCACATTTGGAAGTCCCACTGCCCAAGGGATTACACCTGATGATCCCTTTGCACATCCAGCTTCCAGTTCTGTCGGCGCCACAGCCATGACCGTCAGTTCGTCCACTGCAAAGATTTCGGAGAATGTTGCTCCCACGCAAGGACACAAACACAATAGTTCTGGCAGTGGATTCAGGCACACAATTCAAGTCGAGTATGATGACCGGAGTAATAGGAGAGATGAACGTCGCACGAGAATGGGTACGGATTATCAGCATTCACAAATGCAGCCGAAACCACAGCAACCACAACTGACTCCATCCACTCCGACCATTCAAGATAGGCGCGTGACGGCGTCTACTTCTGCGGGTAAACCTTTACCTGTACCGCCACCTTCGTCTACAGCGCCCTCTGCATCCACAAAATTGTCTACTTCTCCCGCTGTGGTTTCTGCAAGGGCACAAGAACGGCAACAACAATTATATGTAAATTCCTCTCGTACGGATGCGCAGAAATCATCAGCAAACGTGCCTTCAAGTTCTTCTCCTGACCCGGCTACTGACAAGGAGACTTCGAGTGTGACTTCTTCTATTGGTAAGAAGTCGATTACTCATGAACAGCCAGTCCAGTCGCCAGCGTCACCATCACAGTCGAAGGGACACAAGAAGGGAAAATCAAGTACGGATCGATTTGCCTTGACTAAGATTTTCGGTAGTGGGAATAATGTGAGGGATAGTGCTGACGCATTAGCTAGAGATGAGAAGGAAAAAGAGAAGGCAAGGGTTAAGGGTTCACCGTTGATAGCTTCACCTGAGCGATATGGCGGTGAGAAAGAGTCGAAATTATCACCACCGCCTACCTCTGCACCGATGGAGAAGGAGAAGGAGAAGGGAAGAGACAAGGAGAACAAGGGAAGGAGGAACACATTGACGGTCATGGTTGAGCCTATATCACGCACTATACGTGGTGGCAAGATATCTGCATCGAAGACACCCACTAGTGTTCAACCTACCAACCATGGAAATACGTCATTCGCTTCACTTGCCCCTCCATCTTTACGGTCACAACCTCTCTCATCAAGTATACCAGGGACACCCACATCCAGTTCGAGGGGTACAATTACTGCCGAATCGAAAGGCGCTATTGATGGAGGCTCAAGTGCTGCATCAACTGGTGAGAAGGACTACAACATTGCAGCTACTGCCACCGCCACCACTGCTGCTTCCGTTAATGATGAAAGTGGGAATTCCGCGTCAAGTAATAAAGCGAAGAAGGTTATGGCTTGGTTTAGAGCGAAGTCAAAAGGAAGAGATTCAATGCTTGGATCGAGTACTGCGGCTGCTAGTAATCGTAGCATTTCACATTCTAGCAGGGAGGATGATCAGGGACAGGGACAGATGGTGGTTGGTGGCGCCAGTGAAGGATTTGCAATGATGTTGACGACGCCAACTTCGACTACGACGAGAATACCTCAGACGCCTGGCACGAATGGTAGTAGGCATACACCTGGATATCCGAAGAGAACTGCCTCTACGAATACAGAGAACTCTATGATGTCGTTTTCTACGTCTGGAATTGTACAGAAGATCAGGCATAGTGTGGGAGTTGGGAATAGTGTATCGAGCACGCCTAGTGGGAGTTCGAAAATTCGCAGTGGGGAGGGTAGTAGCGGTAACAATGTTGATTCATCGAAGAAGCCACATGAGAAGTTGAGGATTCATCATGGTGCAGTGGATCAAACGACGATAACGACGAGGCCGCCGGTGGAGGTAATGAATCATGTGAAGGAGATATTAGAAGGGATGGGAGTGGAGATTTATAAAGAGAGTGAGTTTAAGTATAGATGTGTGAGGCAGAAGAGGAAGAAGGGTATCGTCAATAGTGTGGATGGTAGTGATAGAGGGATGGGACAGGAGGATGTTGCGGTGTTTACGATGGCTGGGAGTGCTGCTTCTGATGGGGTATGTTTTTCATGTTTTCCTGTCTCATTTCTTCCCTTCCACTCTTCGTATTTGGGAAATCCTGTTGGTTGTGAAATAATTTTACTGATCCAATGTGTACTGTCATTTTAGGTTGATAAACGGGGTTTGCCTGCTCCTTCGCAGAGTTCCTCGTTTGGAGTGACTGGGAATATGCTTCGGGGGTTGCTGATGCGTCGACAATCGTCTCAAGTTTCTTCATCTTCCGTGCTTACTGCGAACACAAATTTAGGAGGCGGTCTATCATTTGATGACCCCTCGATCGTCGTTTCTCCCTCACCTGCTCCTAGTGACAGCAACAGAAACAATCTACGATCATCAGCTGCAGCTTCGGCGTTGTCACCCCCGGCAGTGATGATGGTAGGTGAGACGGCGTATGGAGATCCTTCACAAGATGCTGGAGATGAAGTGAGGTTTAGTGTGGAGTTGACGAGGATTGATAGATTGAATGATATGTTCAGTCTGGACATCAGAAGGTTGAAGGGGAATTTGAGGAGCTACAAGTTTTTGTATGATACCATTCGACAGTGAGTTGTTTCTCCTGCTTCTCCTTCTTTCTTTTTCTGGTTGTTGACGTTGTATATTTAGGCGCGCGGATCTTCAGAGGCTGGGTCAGTGAGCTACTCGGTGGATGAGATTTCCCGATGGCGCTTGTATTTTATCTGCACATATCAAAGCTTGAAACATCGCAAAAATTCAAGGAAAAAAATCAAAGCAGAGTATTTTTTTTTTTTACAATTCTTACCTTGGCATCCTTTTAGGAGGAGATTAGACGTGGATTTTCTGTTTTGGGTGGCGTTGATCGTTGACGAGTTTTTTTTCCTCATCACTTTTCTAATGTGACTGTGGTTCAGTGCTTTACTTTTTTTTTTCACCCAACTTGTCTTGGTGAAAGAGTTGGACTTTCCCCCCCTCCCCCTTCTCTCTCTCTCTTTCACGCGTAATCCTCTTTTTTTTTCATTTCTGCCAGGCTTCCTGTTGTGAGGCAAGATTTTGATAGTCAATCAGGTTTTTTTTTTCTTTTTTCCTTTTTGTGTTTCCTTTGTCGTGTCAGGCTGTATGTTTCAATTTTTTCGTTTCTGTTTGTCTTCAGATATAATAGGAATTTAGGGCCATACCCTAATAATGATTACGTTTCTCAGGTATAGTCGAATCAATGAGAAGTATAAGTTAGTATTGCTAGTATGACGTTCCTGAGACTGCGGGAGATGAAGACTTAGTTAAGATTGGAAAGTATTTTATAGGTCTAGATTGATAGATGGTTTTTTTTGGAATCGGAGAAATCGATCTATGGTGCACTACTTGAAGCGTAGAATTCAAATCTGTTACTAGAATTTATCAAGGTATCTGAGTAATGAAATTCAAGTTTGATTGTCCATGACTGTAGGAAAGGAACCGCTCAGTCAGTTCTCGTACAGATCAGATTATCTTATATCGAAATCTGGCTTCTCAAGCTGGTGTTTTATTTTTTTGATAATCCCTCTAGCTTTGTTCTGATTTTTTGTGAGGTTTTGAAGGGCTTAATGAAATTAAATGGAAATTAGATGACTCTGAGGGATAGATACAATTCAGGTATCAAACTACTGAGCTGTATAACTGTTATTCAGGATATTACCAATTTCAAATCATGATCATCCTATATTACTCCGGGGGCAGCCAGGATGATATCAATTCCCAATCATGACCGTCCTGGATCAGCCCTCCTGCTTTACCAGGCCACTTGATACCTTTGATTTGGGGGTTTCGGGCTGCAGGGTAACGAACTTGATTTACCGGCGCCGCCCAATCAAAATCAATCACTTTGAGGTCTGGGGACTCGCGCGGTGAATTTGTACGAATCATGATGTTGTTAGTTCGAAGATCTCCATGGACGTATTCCTTGGAATTAAGCCTGGTAGTGATCTTTTGGAGTGCGTCCCGTAATTGAAATAGGGCTGCATCTGATTGGAGGAATTCATATAATGTTTGCCAGGTGGATGGGTCAAGATATTCCATAATATATGCAGTTGGTGCGCCATCCACCTTTGCGAAACCATACAACTTGGGAGCCAGTTCTTCAGCTGCCAAATGATCTTGAACATTTTGCGAATATGAACCAGAGACGAGCTTGGCAAATACTTTCGTATTGGGGTAGGAAGACGAGTCGAGAGTTGCAAGGAATATTTGCTGATGCACACTGGACTCGAAAGTGAGTTGGCCGATTTCATCTTGCGGTTGTGTCAATGTGCATGTCCTATATATGCGAGGAGTAGAATGTGTAAACCTGACTCCGAGTGGTTCGGATACTAGCCTGTAATTGACACGATATGAGCGACAGAAATCTGATCTTATAAGGCACTTACGGTCTCAAAGACGATACTCCCCTAGTTAATGCCCACAACAGTGTCGCTACCTCTACAGGGCGAGTGTTAGTGTGATCACGAAGCATGAAAATTGGGTTGCAAAGTGGCTCGACGATGGGTTTGAGGCCGTCGTAGAATCCACCACAAACGAATAACATAGGTCCTGGGCAAGAACAAAATAATGAATGCAAAGATCAGTAGACGGCAATGTGTACCTAGAACACAGATCAAGAAGCATGGTGCCCCATGGCTGAGAAAGTTGATGGCTGCTGCCTCAGTGCTTTCGAGGAGCACCTGCACAAGGAGGTCGTAATCCCGAGCGATTTGCATGTACACATCGGCCTCTCCATGTCCGGCCTCCCACTTATCCTCACGCAGAGCTATGACTACATTACCTTCTAGAATAACCCGATCGACCTTCCCATGGTAGATGCTCGATTTAGGTTGCAAAATGTGCCCCCTGTCCTACTTCAAAAGGTCAATCACACAGTTATCAAAAGTTTCTGTACGCTCAATTGCGTTTGTGAAAGATTCTCCCATGTCGCGACAAAGACATGAAACAGCAATGTGTGCGGCCACGACTTCAGTCGGCATCGGCTCAGTGGTCATCATGGAATTTAACAGAGTTTTCAAGTTGGAATTTGCGAAAGACGCCATGTAGCGTGCGTGCACATTGGCAGACCCCTAGCTGATCCTGGACGAAGGCAAAGGATAGGAGAGTACACTTGGACAGAACTCCAGACTTCAGGTTTTCCAAATACGGAGGGTGGCAGGAGGTTGTATAGTAATTGCTCGACTACCTTTGCAAATGACACAAATTGTTGATTCAATGCAGTCATCCCTGGAGAACTATGATTGAAACATAGCCCACCAGATGAAAACTGAAACATACCATCATCCCCTTGTGCGTTTTCAAGCCGTTTATCGAGGAACCTTCTCGCTGGCTCCTCCCACTCAGCATATGATGCTACGGAATCTATTAGATAAAGCCAGTTGCCAAATATTTTGAGGTTTGCGTCTTGGATCTCCTTTGGATATTAAACAAGTTTGTATCGTGTGCGCTACGAATGACCCTTCCTTTCTCTCTGCCACCTCCAGCATCTTCAAGACCCTCTTGTCCACCTTCTTGTCCCCTATCTTGTTCTTCTTGTTCCCTTTCTTGTTCCCCTTTTTGTTCTTGTTCTTCAACCACGAGCTTGACTGGCTGCTGGAATATACGGACCCTGACTCGTCCTCTGAGATAGTATCTAAACTGGACATGCTAGTCTATTTGTGGGATTATCCGGGACCACGTGTTCTATTTTGGGATAGTCTTCCCAGACGCGTTACCTTGGCCGGGACGACTATGAAACTCTGTGCTGACAAGAGTCCTTTCGACTTTGGGGACTCATGCGTCAGAGACTCATGGGGCGCCCTCATACCAGCTGTCTTCGTATCTGCACTTTGCCTTTTCTCATTCACTCCCATTCGCTCCATATTCGAGCCTATCACTTCACATGTCCGCTCATACCTTACACTACCTGAAGCTGAAGCGCTTATAGAACACAGACCCCTTGAGGATAAACCTGTCAGAAAAGGGAGAGAAGGCGCCTCGGATCGTGTTTCTCAGTCGCTATCGCGTACACTCATGTTCGTGTTCGTCGGGATCGTGGAGACTTTGTGCTGGGTGGCCTATGGATCCTATGTCATCTATAGCGAGGACAGTCACTGGTGGAAAGGCGCTAGAGCTCTCATCTATGCAACTGTTTGGTTATTCACCGTTATCAGCCCAGTCGCGCGTCCGAGGATGACCCCCCCATTTGATGTCTTGGTTGTCTACTTGCTGCTTTTTGCTGCAAGTATTTTGGAACTAGGAGGTTACATGTATGATCATAACTCTTTTCAAATACCTTTTCCCAATTGGGGCATTCTGACCCTAACCACCATGAATCTCATTGCAACGACGGGGATGCTAGTTGTGGTAGGAGGAATGCCCCTTGCACTACCAAGTAGCCGAGTGAAAGAAGAGGATATCGTAACACTACCTCCAATTGTTGCGCTATCTATGCTCACATACTTCTAGGGACGTACAGTCACAATCGAAGATTATACCTCGCTCTTCCGCTGGGTGACATTTAATTGGGTGTATCCTTTAGTGCGCAAGGTGAGCTTATCACTATTCTGTTGCCTATAGTGCTCTCAAAAGAAACTTCTCTAGGGCCGCTATGAAACACTGAATGAAGATGATGTTTGGGATCTGAGCCCAACTATGCAGTCGCGTCCTGTGTTCATCAAATTTGGTCAAACCAAGTTTGTGACAACGTCTTGCTTTTCATACTGCAACTTATGACAGGTTCCAGGCGATCAACTCTATTACGAAGAATCTGGACTGCGAATTCTCTCGATCTTATGTATGTCCTTAACGAGGTCCTGCTGGACAATGACTGATGCCCTTACTATGCTAGTCTCGATTTTTTCTTGACGCTTGGCAGCGTCGCATTTAACTACATGGGTCCATTCTTTCTACGGTATGCTTGCAGACGTCTTTTTGCCAAGATTCCTCGCTCATAACGTCAAGGCGTATTCTTCAAGAAATTGACAACAAGGACTTATCTCGCGCAAGTAGGAATAAAGCTTACATCTATGCTCTTCTGGCTTTCCTTTGTACTATTGCGAAAGTCAGGTCTTGAATATCTACAGTATACAACGATGCTCAACAATACTGCTTTAGGCCCAGACTGATGTACAACATTTATGGTTTGGCCGTCGTGCATCCACTCGTATTCGATCAGAGCTCATGGCTTCCATATACGAGAAAGCTCTCAAGAGAAAAGACTACTCAGGTATCACCGCTCAGAATACAGCCGAGAAACAGGGAGAAACAGCAGACGACGGACAGTCCAAGAGTAAGTCGTGCTCAACAGCCGATAGAATGGAGGTTTCATGACTCCTTTCAGACAAGAGCAAAGTAGTGAACAAGGACGATGTCACTAAAGCTGACGACCCTAAAGCTGGGGCAGATGTCGGTAAAATTGTAAACCTCATGGCAGGAGATGCGAATAGAGTATGTATGCAATCTGTATCCATGTATCAGAGTCTGATCATCATTTAGATCGCACAGTCGTGTTCTGCCCTCTACCTCCTCTATGGTGCACCCTTTGAAATCATAATAGCAGGAATATTCCTATATCAGCACGTCCTTCGATATACCATCTCGAACTCACAATTAATTGTTGATGCAGACTACTTGGTTGGAGTGCATTTGCTGGATTCTGTGTCCTGCTTATTGGTTGGCCTCTTAATAACATCCTTTCACGTCGGAGTGTGAGGATTCAGAAGGGTATTTTGGCTGCAAGGGACAAACGCATGGGAGTTCTCAATGAACTCATTGGTGCTGTACGTATGGTTTCGGTTTTGGGGCTCCAAGCCTGATTTGACTTTTGGCATAGGTCAAGTTCATCAAGTTTTTCGCTTGGGAGGATGGCTGGATCAAGCGTGCACTCGATGCCCGGAATTATGAGATGCAATGGATGGTCAAATGTACAGCTTTCCCCGATTGGCGGCTTCCTTGGATCTTACTATATTTTCATAGCTCGATTCAACTCAGTAATGTTTTATGTTCTTTGGTCTTGTGCCCCCATTCTAGTTTCTATTACTTCGTTCCTCGTCTATGTCCTGCAAGGCAATGTTCTCGATGTGTCCACTGCTTTCACGGTGAGTGCTCATCTCCTGGAAGAGGATTCTTTGTGCCGATATATTCTTGAAACACCAGGCGATTGCGCTCTTTGGCATGATCAGGTGCAGTAGGTGATTGGCTGCCCTGCTCATTATTCATCTATGATATAGAATGCCACTCAACATCATTCCGACTTACATCATCCAGCTTCTCCAGGTGAGTCTGGCGATTCTTGTCACGTACCGTGCTCAGCCAGTGTGGAGACCCGCGTAGCACTTGATCGAATCGCCGTCTACCTCGACGAAGACGAAGTCTCTGACCAGGTCTCCTCCCTCAAGAAGAACGAATCCGCTCCACCCTCGGCCAGTGAAAGCCTGGACTTAGAGGATGGGTTGGGCTTTGATGATGCATCATTGAGATGGAATGAAGTACCACAACAGAAGGGAGATGATACTGGAAGCATTGTGAACGGAAAGACGCGAGATCCCTCATCAACTAGCACAGTTGTGCGTGATCCTTCTCTCAGAGAAGCCTCCAGCGATGAAGTTGGTTCTATCTCCATTGACTTCACGGCTCCTGACGAGGATCGGCGATTTGAGTTAAAGGATTTGAATATCCGATTCCCAGAAGGAGAGTTAACTATTGTCACAGGGCCTACAGCATCGGGAAAGACGGCACTCTTGGTATGTCACCGGCCACATCTTGTCTGCGCCCTGTTCACTCTGTGCTTTGTTAGATGGCTCTGTTGGGAGAGATGACGACTATTTCTGGCCGCATTGTCATGTCTAAAAAGCCTTCCCAAATTGATAATGGGCTTATGCATTCAATTTCGTATGCGGCTCAGTCGCCGTGGCTGAGGCATCAATCCATCAAGGACAACATTCTATTTGGCTATCCTTTTGACGAGGAGCGATATAACGCAGTCATTGAGGCCTGCGCGCTCGATCCGGACTTGGAAATGTTGGAAGATGGAGATCAAACGGAAATTGGTGCGAGGTGAGCCATTTGTCGGACCTAGTCTTTGAAATCAAGAGTGGTGACGCCCTTGATCAGGGGTGTAAGTCTTTCGGGAGGCCAAAAGGCCAGGGTTGCACTTGCTAGGGCTGTCTATGCGAGAACAAAATATATTTTGTTGGATGATCCTCTCAGTGCTGTCGTGAGTTTCCCCAAGGATGTGATAATAATTAACGAGATTCCTTACCTCAAAGCTTAGGATAGTCATACGTCGCGATTCCTGTTCGAGCATTTATTCCAGGGGCCATTACTTGCCAATCGCACAGTGGTATGTTTCACTTCCCTGCCTCGATCCTCTGAGCCTGATTTGACTTCGTTGCAGATTCTTGTCACGCATCATGTCGAGCTCGTTCTTCCTGGGGCTTACTATCTCATTCGTATGCTCGATGGCCGGATTGATACACACGGTACAATCAAGGATCTCCGTTCGCAGGGTGCTCTTGACAATATTGCTTACGATGCTGGAGTCCAAGTCAAGAAACGCAAAGTTACCACAAAGGCATTGCCTGCCGAGGTTGAAGAGGTAGCTGTGAGTGGAGACGCTACTGGGATGGAGACTCAGAAAGATGCTGTCACGAAGAAACCAAGAAAGCTGGTCAAGGATGAACATAGAAACACCGGTGGTGTGAAATGGAGAGTTTATAAGAGTTATCTAAAGGCTTCGTGAGCTTCCTAATGTCCAAATTCTGCTGCAGATACAGATTTTGTTTGCAGATCATACTGGACGTGGGTGATCCTTGGTGTTTTAGTTGTTATTACACAACTATTGGGCGTTGGTGAAAAGTTTTGGGTTAAGGTATGAGTTTTGTTGCTGTTTTAGCAAGTAGACTTATTTTATGATCTAGATCTGGGGAGAAGCATACGAGAAATATGGGCAAGATGGAGTTTTTGACTATGCATTCAAATCGTTCAGTGCTACTGAATCCGAGATTCTAATAAACGGATACCCTTCTTCGTACCAACAGCATTCTCATCAAATCCTAGCCCGAACATTCTCGTTTGGTATATTTGACATCAGTTGGCCGGATGCAATGAATCATCCATACTTTTATATCGGGATATACGCTGCAATTGGATTTGGAACTACATGTGCAAACGTGCTGTCGGTTGCTGCTCAGTATACTGGCGCCTTGAGAGCTTCTAGGATATTGTTCAAGTAAGTTTTCAAAAGGTGGCTATCAGCTCATAATTGATATGACTTGCATAGGCAGCTACTTGTCACAGTGGTGAGAGCCACCTTCAGATTTCACGATACCACGCCTCAAGGACGGATGTTGAATCGATTTGGCAAAGTACGACACCTGATTTTGGCTAATCGCTAGCTCACAGTGAATCATGCTAGGATATTGAGACAATCGACTCTTCTTTGGCGGGTTCTCTCCAAGCTGTCAATTCATCTCTGGCTAGTTTCTTTGCTGCGATCCTTACTGTAGCGTCAGTTCTCTTCTGTTTCAATTCGAACCCTTGACCAACCGTTTTTAGGATCGTTTTCCCAGGATTCCTCATCCCGGCATTTTTCATTGGTTTTGGGTATTATGAACTTGCCATTGGCTACTTGAACACCGGACGTGATCTTCGACGCATGGAATCGAATTCTCGATCGCCTATTTTCTCTGACTTCGGTGAACTTCTGGAAGGCATTGTCACTGTCCGGGCATTCTCTGCTGAGAATAGGTTTTTGAATAATTTACACCGCAAGATTGATATCACGACCAAGGTAGAGTCTCGAAGTTGACTGATTTCAAGTTCTCCATTGCTTATACTTGTGTACTAGATGTGGTATAGCTTCTGGATGACAAACCGCTGGTTGTTGTTGAATTTTGATACTCTCGGTGGACTAGCTGTCCTTGTGACAACGATTTTCTCGATTCCTACTCTGGCAAACGGAGCGGGCTTGGCTGGTGTGTGTATCACAAGTGCTATGGCTTTCACAATGTCGGGTGAGCTGGAGGTCAGACTTTTAGTCATGCTTTCTTTACTCATTGGATCAGTTTACTGGGCTTGCCGCTTTTGGACGGGTAAAGTATCACTTGGCTATATAATAATGTTTCTCTAAAAATCAGTTTTGCAGCACTCGAGTTGGATCTCAAGTATGTGTTTCCTCTCGTCTAAGCTATGACAGAGACTAATAGCAGATAGTTCCGTTGAACGTGTCGTGGAATAGTGAGACGATCTCTTGCTCAAACTTTTCAGTCCTAATCGTGTGTCCAGTCTTGATTTACCTCAAGAACCACCAGCAATAATCGAATCCAACCGGGCCCCTGCCTATTGGCCTTCTAGTAGCAACGGCCCATCCTTGATCTCTGTTGAAAATCTCACTGTCAAATATGCCCCTGAATTGCCCTCGGTCTTGCACGATGTGTCTTTTAGCTTGGGGCCGGGAGAGCGTGTTGGTTTGTTAGGCCGTACTGGTAGTGGAAAGTCGACACTCGCCATGAGTATTTTGCGCTTCGTTGGTTGCTTTCTTCTCAAAGATGTGAGCATAATGTTAACTGGGTTACAGGTTGATCCTACGGAAGGGCGGATTATCATTGATGGCATTGACATCACGACAATTGGAGTCCATGACTTGCGTTCGCGCATTGTGAGTCTAATGGTTTTTAGTAAGGCATTGAGTACTGATCTCTAAGTGATATCAGACCTTCATTCCCCAAGTATGTATTGATTTTTTTGTAGTGTCCCGTTTATAAGACATTTCCTAGGATGCCACTCTATTCTCTGGAACTCTTCGGGACAACCTTGATCCCTTTAGTGAGTCCTGCCCCACTAATTACTCCAGATGAATCATACATAACCCCGGATACAGATGAACACACCGATGCGGAGTGTCTCGACGTTCTACAGCGCGTTCAAATGATTGGCAGACTACCCGGTTCTACTTCTCGAGATCAATCTACGCTCGCGAGCCCGAACGATTCCCGTACTCCATCCATTCACCAAGAGTTCATCTCTACCTCTAATCTCGACACAGACAATGCAGGTTCCATGCTCACTACCCCGAGCACACCGACGGAGGTCGATGGTGACAAAACCAAAATCACATTGGAGACCCAAGTCTCTGCTGGTGGTGTGAATTTTTCTCAAGGGCAAAGACAGTTGATTGCTATGGCACGTGCTTTATTGCGACGGGCCTCGATAATTATCTTGGATGAGGCTACAAGTAGTATTGACTTTGCTACTGATGCAAAGATCCAGCAGACTATTCGGGAAGAGTTTACTGACAGTCTGTTGCTCACAGGTGAGCATGAGTGGTTTCGTTTTGGGGGAGGAAGCTAATTTTAGGACTAGTTGCGCACCGTCTGAGGACCGTGATCGACTATGATCGGCTTATTGTATTAGATCACGGCCAGGTTTGTGCCCTTTCTTTATTGACTTCATTACCGCTGATTGCTTCCAATGCCACAGATCATCGAGATTGGTAGCCCATGGGATCTCATTCAGAAGGAAGATAGCACCTTTAGGAACATGTGCTTGAAAAGCGGGTCATTCACTGAGTTGGAAGCAGCAGCCAGGGGAAAAGCTACAGGACTTGCTGTGGTGAATGAGGCATAGTAAATTACTGAACCTATCTATGTTTTTTGTGTCATGCGACTTCGAGGCCCCAATTTTCTATTTAGACATGTCATCTTGACAATGTGAAAACAATGTGACCCGATTATTTATGCGAAGTTACCCCTTAAGATACCCCCTTCACTAGAACTAGCCCTGCTAGAGTGATAGTCATAGTAATGAAAGCAGGGATTATGAATTCAATGCTGCTATAGCATTTCTATTGAGGACCCTTCATATCTTGTTGCACTACAAAATGCTCGCTCCAAAAAAAAGTACAGAACCATCACGTGCTTCTGAAAAAGTGATTGCTCTTAATTTTCTCAATTTTCCACACCTTATCGTTTTTATAATTCTTCCATGAACCAGTGTAATCCTTGACTCCTGTCCTTTTAACCCACTCTATAATCAGACTCCTGAAGCTCCACACCTTTTCATACCTAGCTTTTTCCTTTGGACAACCAAAGTTACCTACTAGTGCTCCCTTGTCGCAAAGGCTAAATTCTCATCAATAAGATACCGTTATCATATAGCTAACATCGCTATTACCCGTCATGCAGAAGAACAGCAGTCTTGAAAATGTCGATAATGGCAATGATATAATGACAGAACTGTCATATAATGAGGACCAGGAACTTGTCGCACTGGGATATAAACCCTCATTCAAGCGGGAATTTTCGAATCTGGCTACAGTGCGTTTTTTTTTTGAGAGTCGGTTTATCGAGCAGTCATTGATTGATTGATGTAGATCAGTTTTGCATTCAGTATAATGGCGAGTACCCTCCATCGTAAATTCCAATAAACTCATCAAGTATCACAGGGGCTTTGTTCGAGTATTGCAACGACGTTTAACACTCCTTTGCTACTGGGAGGACCGGCAACTGTGCGTATGCAAAATTGAAACTAGAAGAGGTCATGGACATTGTCTAGGTCGTGTGGTGTTGGATCCTCGGTGCCTGTATGTGCTTGACACTGGGAACAAGTATCGCAGAAATTGTTAGCGCTTATCCGACTTGCGGTGGTCTGTTAGTAACCATCTATCCTATTTTTGCCAATGGCGCTCCTGCTGAATCGGAATTTCCATTCTGACTTCCAGATATACCGCATCTGCGCAGCTGACCCCGAGAAAGCACCGCGCAAAGGTACTTTTATCTATCTTGAAAGCATAAATGTACATATCTCAAATGCACGTGTAGATTGGATGGCTGGTTGGATGGCTAAACACCCTTGGTGAGCGGATAATCTATGTTTAGAGTTGGAGCCTAATGCATTTGAGTAGGCCAGATTGCCGGCGTCTCCTCTACGGAGTTTGGGCTATCGAATATGATCTGGGCTGCAGTTAGTATTGGACAGGTGAGCCATGTCATCAGGTCAAGTCTTGTTCATGGTTCAATCGTCAAATAGGGACCTGAATTACAAGTAACTTCAGTGAGATAGATCCCGTGGTATTGGTCATGACGTGTACTGAAATTTCAATCAAACCCAGAATAAAGTTGTTGGTCTGTTCGTTGGTTTGATGGTGTTTCATGGCATCCTGGTGCGTCACCCAATATATTTTTAACCCGCTTCTATCGCTCTGATCTTGCAGCTTCCTTAAGAATTCTCTGGCCACACGTCACCTTGCGAAGATGACTACCAGTTTTGTCTTTGTGAATTTGGGGACAACGTTCCGTGAGTAAATATCACTTGTTGTAATCCTACATATGATTGAAGATTTTACCAAGTTATCATTATTGTACTATTGGCAATGACACCCCGAACAGAAATGCACCCTGCGAGCTATGTCTTTGGTTCCGAAGGCATTGTCAACCAGACTGGCGGGTGGAATACGGGAATTGCGTTTCTACTTGGTCTCCTTAGTGTTCAATGGACGGTGGGTGGTCGAACTTCCTGAAGCTGATGACATTCCATTGATACGCATGCCTTAGATGACTGTGAGAAGTTCGGCATCCAAATTTGAATGGCATGACTGACCGCAATCACGCCAGGATTATGATGCCACCGCTCACATTTCGTACGTTCTCAGTAGACTCCTTGTAATTGATCGTGAATGCATGTCATCCATAGCGAAGAGGTGCATAGAGCTGCCTATGCTGCACCATCAGCCATTTTTATTGCAGGTAGGTATTGGCATACCAATGTTAGCACTTTTGTCGACTCGAATAACAGTCATCGGCACTGGCCTCGTTGGATGGTTGCTAAGTATTGTGATGATTCTGTGTTCTGGTCCCCTGTGAGTAAATAGCTATACATCTATTTCAGTGAGTAGACTTACTGAATTTGACCGGAAGGGAGAATCTACCGGGGCCCTCTGGTTCTGCTTTCCTCCAGGTATGCTCTGAGAAATCAAATACCGATATGACTTAGCAGGTTTAGGTCATGGTGGATCGAATAGGCAAGACTGGTGCTCTAATTCTGTGGGTAGGTGGCACATCTTATCGCCTGTGAGAACTAGACTGCTGAGCCTCCTGGAAGGTTCCTGTTTGTATGACAGCCTTCTTTGTCGTACAGACGGCACTTCAGGCGACTTCTAGAACTGTCTATGCTTTCAGTCGCGACCATGGTACGTGTTTGCGATCGCGACTTATGAATCTACCAGTTCAAAATATCTTAGGTCTTCCTGACCGTGGCTTCTTCGGTAAGAACAGCAATACAACTGGCACACCCTTACGTGCTGTGTGGCTTTCAACTTGCATGGGTATCCTTCCCGGTCTTTTGGACCTCGCCAGCCCGATTGCTGCGAATGCAATTTTCTCGCTAACAGCCATGGCACTGGATACCAGCTATATCATACCCATTTTCCTTCGAAGAATTTACCACAATCATCCAGAAGTCAATTTCAAACCAGGTCCTTTCTATCTAGGAAACGGGTTCTTGGGCAATTTGTGTAACTGGATGTGTATCTTGTGGACTCTCTTTATATGCATAATTTTCTCGCTACCCATTGTACTCCCAGTCACAAAGGAGAACATGAATTATGCATCGGTACGTGACCTTCGCGGAGAAATATCAGTTGTTGGTCGACATCTTTGCTTAACTGAATCTAGGTAATGGCTAGTAGCGTTGTGATTCTTGCATTGTGAGTCTCGCGTTTGCTTGTTTTGTGGAGTATACTACCGATTCTTACGGATTGGAATTGATAGCGTGTGGTATGCTGTGTCCGGCCACAAACATTACCACGGACCCGAATCCAATCTCCACGAGGATGCCACTGATGAAAATAACTCGTCCGAAGAGGCCTAAAGCCTGGCCTGAAGTATTCGGACATTGGATGTTGTTCCAATTCGTTGGATGTAGACCAATATATCGGCGGCGGGAGCATTCCTATCATACTGGGAGGTTATCTGTGCTCTCAGTCATGACGAAAATGTATATAATCGACACATCCTGAAATGAACTTCTGCCCAAGTTCTATTCCATTACTGAAGCCTTGAGCAGTGGAAATACTCACCCATTCATCTTAAAGCTCATCTTGTCCATATCCAGAGGTCATTTAGCACATGCAAAGCAAGGTCGGGCTGATGGGTGGTTTGGAGTTTAGTTATGAGTATGACCTCGCATTGATCATGGTGATAGACTTGTCGGACTTCGGGAAAAGGTAGCTTGCCATGTAGTGGGCTCATATAGAATTGGACTGGTAGAGGTACTCGGTACAGGGAGGCAAAATTCTAATGGACTCTAATGGACTCTAATGGACTCTAATGTCGCATAATCCGTCATTCAGAAACACAATCGTCTCTGAATTATACCTTTAGACTCCGTAGTGGGCCTGTTGTTGCCACGACCACTTGTAAAGGCGACGTTCAATGACTGAAAATCTATTTTTAACAAACCAAGGACAAGGACAGGCTGAAACACAACGGCGTCTTAAAGGGCACCTACACCGATAGCT
>Ga0153946_1000269_pt1 | contig 22228 bp, 24 predicted proteins | sample TSNJ030MetaG_FD_104751 | JGI IMG/M metagenome (GOLD analysis project Ga0153946, IMG submission 104751) | Attine ant fungus gardens microbial communities from New Jersey, USA - TSNJ030 MetaG | ecosystem: Host-associated > Fungi > Mycelium > Unclassified | place: USA: New Jersey, Wharton State... | reverse complement strand
CTGAGTCCATATTAGTCCACCAAAGCATATTTATTTGATGTCAAATTGATGTCAAACTACGAATTTTGAGGTTATGAAAGTGCCTCAAACCCGCATAAATACACAATGTCATTAACTTAAGAAATGGAAAAGATAGAAGTATTTTTTACTGCTTCTATCTTTTTTTATTGTTATAATGAAAGTGGGAGTATTTATAATTTTTGCATTTCGCGAAATGGTGTGGAGATGTGCGAAAATCAGAACAACGCTTTTATAATGATTTACATTTTATGAGGTCAGAATTCTTTACCAATCAGTGCAGAGCAGGAAAAACGAACCATTTTATTCGCAATCGGAAAATGCCATTACACCATCTTCTGATTTCGATGCTGGTCAGAAAGGGGCGTACGTTGTATATGGAATTAAAAGAATTAAATAGAGCATTTAAAATTCAAAATGGAATATCGAAACCTGGATATTTGAAACAGCGGATGAAATTAAATCCAGAAGCTTTTAAGCTTTTATCCATACACCATGCAGCTTCTTTTTACAGGGATACGAGTGCTATAAAAAGCTGGAAGGGGTCTCTTTTTCATAGGATATATCGCCGTTGAGCCAGCCGTTTTGCACCTCCTTCTCGTCATATGCGAGCCGTTCGCTCATGACTGCGCAGTAGTCTGTCGCATAGCGGTTCAAGCTGATCGTATATGGCAGCTTGGTCATCAAGTCTTGAGCGGTTGTCGTATTGTTCAGCGTGGCCGGAATAACAATATCACCGATTGTCAGGGTAATTGCCGTGTTGTTTTCATTAGTCTGAGTAGGTGTTTCTTGTGTTTGATTATTTATTGATCCGTTCTCCTCCATTGATAGGTCTTTGCTTTCTATAGTTTCTGTCTGCTGTTCGCTGTTTTCAGCGACTGAAGAAGTGCTAACCGCAGTGTTCGTGGAACTGGGTTCACTTGTAGCAGAATTTCCTCCGGCACATGCGGTAAAAGAAATTGCCATCATCATTGTAAGTCCTAATACAAATGGTTTTTTCACGATATACTCCATTTCTAATTCTCTTCAAAACAAATTTATTTGTATACTGCATCCGAAAGGGATCAGTCTCAAATTGCATAGACAACCAATCGGATACTTAATTTCTTGTTGAACCTAACTCCTCTGCAACTTATTTCGAAGGGGCGCTGTAACACCTCATTTAATGAACTGTATAACCGCCATCGACGGCTATAGCCTGACCGATAATAAAACTTGCGGCAGGACTGCAAAGCCATAGAACAGTAGCCGCGACTTCTTCGGGACGCCCCATTCGTCCAATGGGCATATCCTTCAGAATCTCTTTCATGGCTTCTTCTTGGGTGGCCATCATACCCGCAACCATCGGTGTTTCGATAGTACCCGGACATACAGCGTTAATGCGGATACCTCTTGCGGCGTATTCAAGAGCGGCGCTTTTCGTCATTCCAATCACTCCATGCTTGGAGGCGTGATATACACCCCTTTCGGCTATACCTATCAGCCCACCAATTGATGAACAGTTGACAATAGCTCCGCTTCCTTGTTTACGCATTTGGCGCAACTCGTACTTCATACAGTTCCATACACCGCGGAGATTAATTGCCATAACATGATCAAATTCTTCTCCGCTGGCATCAGCAGTATCCGCAACGGGGCTATTTATACCGGCATTGTTGTACGCAGCATCTAAACGGCCAAAAATCGATACGGTATGCTCAACCATTGCTTCTACTTCAGCTTCATTAGCGACATCGCAACGGATGGCAAGTGCTTTATGCCCGGCGGCGATCAGCTTTTCAGCTTGTTCCACAGGATCGTTTATGTCAACCAACACAACCGCCCAGCCAGCCTCGGCAAACATTTTCGCTGTTGATTCTCCGATACCACTTCCTGCGCCTGTAATAATTGCTACTTTATCTTTCATTGTTTTCGTTCCCCTTTTCTTAATATGATGGTATTCGCTGAATTAATGGCGGTGGGTCTCACAATATTCTGCCGCTTGTTCCAGCGCCCCGCACAAAGCCTCATGATTGATTTTACCGGCATCCTCCTCAAATATCGGAAGCCGCATCAAACCAAATCCCAATTTCTTGATTTCCATGTAAAACCCTCCCCGTGTTAATCAATTTAATGAAATTATCTATCATCCCGCTTTTTCCGGTATATCATTCGGGAATTGGTTGATCGTTTGCCTTGTTATATTTTGTGCCCATGTGTATTTGCGATAATATAAGTAAACGATAGGAACCTTGATAATCTCATCAAGGCACAGGACAGCGTACACGGCAATCACTGGAAGCTGCCAATAAAAGGCAGCCAAAAATCCAAGAGGAATGACGATTAGCCAAAGGACGATCGCATCACAAATAAGACCGAATTTAGACTTGCCGCCCGCACAGAAAATGCCTCCAATCACCGTTCTGTTGATGGCTCCCGCCAGAATGTAATAACAGCATATCAGCAGCATACCTGAAAGATAGCTGTTTGCCGTCTCGCTCAGTGCGGAAACATTCAGTACAACCGAGTGCAGGAGTAAAAGTAAAATACTGGAGAATATGCCGCAAATAAAGGAGAGAATGGTTACCCGTTTCGCAGATTGAATAGCTGTTTGAATATTGTTTTTCCCCAGTTCATTTCCGACAAGAATACCACCCGCAGACGCGATTCCCGCAATCATACAGGTGATGAGATTCCTTACGATGCCGGCAATGGAATTCGCGGCGACGGCATCGTCTCCCAAATGTCCCATGATGACCGAATACATGGTAACGCCACAGCCCCAAAACATGTAGTTCCCTACAATCGGCAGCGTGTATTTTATGAAATCCTTTTGCAATACCGAATCTATCCGAACAAGATAGGAAAGCCGAACTTTCAGGCTGTCATGTTTTCTTGACTCGACGATGATCCATACTGTTTGAAGGAAAAGCGCGAGGACGGTGGCAAGTGCGGCTCCCTGAATACCCATAGCCGGTATACCAAAAGCGCCGAAAATAAAGACGGCGTTAAGAATGATATTCAATACCATGGCGGATGAACCAATCACCGTGCTTTTTGTCGTCTTGCCGCTGTTTCTCATGATGCATAAGTACATCTGCGTGATGCCGTTTAGTACATAAGAGATGCCTACGATTCTTAGGTATTCGGCTCCCTTGCTGATGAGAATTGGATCAGTGGTAAATATCCGCATTAACTGTGCCGCAAAGAAGGCAGCGCCTATAAAGAAAACTGCCGTGATTCCCACCGCACATTTCATGGCGAGTCCAAGAATCATTTCTACTGCTTTTCGGTCGCCCTTTCCCCAATACTGTGCGGCAAGCAACGTAGTTCCCTGCGTCAGAATGATGACAAACAGGTTTACCACAAATGTGATCTGACCAGCCAGGGAAACCGCTGATAACGAGCTTTGCTCCTGGAAGCCCAACATGACAGCATCAGAAGCGTTTACAGCTGACGCCATAAAGCTTTGGAAAGCAATTGGGAATACCATGGAAAACAACGTTTTATTGAATTGCCGGGATTCTTCTTTCGCCTCAGGCGAAATTCTGTTTTTCATCCACTTTCCCCTCTCTGTTAAATAATTTTTTGAATGAATCTGAAGATAGTACTTGACAGTAACTCCTATCAGCAATATACTCATCTTAATCCTGATAGTTAACTATCAGTCAAGAGGTTTTTTGAAAAAATAATGATTTTTTTGGAGGGAGCAAACATGTACTATACCATCAATGATGTTTCAAAACGGACAAACCTGACACCGTACACTCTGCGCTTTTATGCCAAGGAGGGTCTTTTGGATTTTGCGGAACGTAGTGCCAGCGGCACTCGAATGTTCAAGGAATCCGATTTTGAATTAATCCATGTCATTAAGTGTCTGAAAAACACGGGCATGTCCATTAAGGACATTAAGTCTTTTGCGGATTGGTGCATGGAGGGTGATTCCACCATCGAAAACCGTTTGGAAATGTTCAAAGCCAGGCGGAAAGATGTTGAGGAGCAGATCGCCGCGTTGCAGGAAACATTGGATGTTGTGAAATACAAATGCTGGTATTACGAAACAGCCAAAGAAGCCGGAACCTGTGCCGTACATGATACAATCAATCCAGAGGATATTCCGGCGGATATGCTGAAAACGAAAATCAAGCTCGCAGAAATTCATAATGTCAATTGACTTAGTCCAAATGTCACAAGTATTCAGTTATCACCATATAGTGATTCATCTGGGCAGGCCCAGCTCATCAAAATACTTCTTCACAGCCTTATGAGCGGCGATGTCGGCGTACTGCTGTTTTGCAAGCAGAAATTCCGCATCAACCGTGTAAGGCGAGCATTGGTATCCTGTGACCAGTTCGCCCTTCCGGGTTTTGTCTGGGTTCTCGGCGCAGTCGGTACAGTCGGTGATGGTCCGGCAATCGTTTTGCCCTTGTTGACATGCAGCGGTCTAATCCAGGTTGCCGCCAAAAATAATCCTCCCTTCAAAATAAAATACACGGTTGAGAGAGCTCCCCGCCGTGTATTTTGTAAGCTGTTCCCATGGCTCCATCAAAAAATAGCAACTCTTTTCCAAGTCCTTCTTTAAAATTCATAAACTTATTCCTCTCTGAATTCACATTGTAAATTTGCACAGCTTTTGCATTTCCCATTGTGGCAGTCTTCTTTAGTAAGACCGACTGGCTCACCTTTGGTGCGGATCATGGAAGCGCCCTCTTCTATTCTTCTCAATACCTCTCCCAGATCTTTCGCACCGCAAACAAATGGAACTTCAAATTTTGTCTTATTAATGTGATAAACATCATCGGCTGGAGACAGAACCTCACTCTCATCGATATAATCGATTTCGATAGCCTGCAATATCTGTACTTCTGTAAAATGGCCAATGCGTACCTTTGCCATAACTGGGATAGAAACCGCCTCCTGAATACCCTTTATCATCTTCGGGTCACTCATTCCTGGAGATGCCGATTGAAAGCCTGATTGTATTCGGTTTAATCCCCTGTTCTAACAACTCACGTTCAGAAAGTTGCGAATGTGTAGTGGATGCCGGGTGTATTACAAGTGATTTTATATCGGCAACATTGGCAAGCAGAGAAAATATCTGGAGCCGGTCGATAAAAGCTTGTGCTTCCCTTGCGCCGCCTTTAATCTCAAAAGTAAATATCGTCGCGCCGTCGTTCGGAAAATACTTCTTGTAAAGTTCATTGTGCGGATGGCTTTCAAGAGACGGATGATTTACCTTTTCCACCAGTGGCTGTTTATCCAAATATTGAACTACTTTTATAGTATTCTCAACATGACGTTCCACACGAAGCGAGAGCGTTTCAAGACCTTGCAGAAATAAGAACGCATGAAGCGGCGCAATTGTGGCCCCCATGCCACGAAGCAAGATTGCCCGGATTTTTGTAACGAATGCCGCAGCACCTACGGCCTTTGTAAAGCTTATGCCGTGGTAACTCGGGTTCGGGTCAACGAGCGATGCGAATTTTCCGCCTGCTTCCCAGTCAAATTTACCGCCGTCAACGATTACCCCACCGATTGCAGTGCCATGGCCTCCAATAAACTTGGTTGCCGAATGCACAACAATGTCCGCACCGTATTCTAACGGTCTTACCAAATAGGGGGGCGCGAATGTATTATCTACAACAAGAGGAATGTTATGTTTGTGAGCGATTTCCGCTACAGCGGTAATGTCAATAAGCGTTGCGTTGGGATTGCCGATTGTTTCAATGAAAATTGCCTTTGTTTTATCGTCAATTGCTTTTTCGAAAGCCCCATCCTCATCCGCATCGACAAAGGTTGTTGTAATTCCATATTGCGTCAATGTATGTGCAAATCTCAAAAAGAATGCAACTTTTTTATACTCATTTACTTTCACAAATCGGCTTTTATTATAGAAGGGCTCTCATTCTCGCAAGAGCAAGATTCGCCCAAGTAACTCAAAACTCACTTTCGTGAATTTTGGTTACAGGGCTAACTTGATGGGGATTCCGTTTCCCCATTCCCTCGGTTGCCGCACATATACTTCATGTGTGGTTTTGGCTTCTATTGAAAATAGTCGCAGCGTGTCGGCAGTAATCGCCACGGGAAAGGACAAAACATGGCAAGACCAAAGAAAGAAAAAGAACTGAAACGTAATCACCACATCATGCTCCGCTTGAATGATACCGAATACACTATTGTCGCAGAAAATGCAAAGGACACAAATCTTCCTGTTGCGGAATATGTACGAAAGCAAATAATGAATAAGCGGATCATTGCGAAATACGAACTTGTGGCAGATGTGCCGGAACTGAAAAAGCTAATTGCAGAGTTTGGCAAGATTGGAAGCAATCTGAATCAGATTGCCCGGCACTTTAACCAGGGCGGCATCCATTCCCAGGAAATGCGAGGAGCAATTAGCCAGTGCATTACGGCAATCTATGAAATGAAATATAAAGTTGTAAAGATGGCGGGGGACTTTCATGGCAATACTGAAACATATAACAAGTAAAAATGCAGATTATGGGGAAGCACAACGATACTTGATTTTTCAACATGATGAAATCAAATCCCACCATTATATTATCAGCTTCGATCCAAAAGACAGGGATGAAAATGGTCTGACCGGAGAACGGGCGCAGCAACTTGGATTAGAATATGCCCAAAAAAACTTCCCAGGACATCAGTCCCTGGTCTGTACTCACACGGATGGTCACAACGGAAGCGGCAATATCCACGTACACATTGTAATCAACAGCCTGCGAAAGCATGACGTGGAACGGAAGGACTTTATGGAACGCCCCTGCGATTCCCATGCCGGCAATAAACACCATCTGACCAAAAATTACCTGATTCACTTGAAGCAGTCCGTCATGGACATGTGCCATCGGGAAAATCTTTACCAGGTAGATTTGCTTAACCCTGCCAAAAGAAAGATTACAGAAAAGGAATATTGGGCAAACCGCCGTGGACAAAATAAATTGAATAAACTGAACAGCCAAATAATTGCAGATAGCGTAACACCACGTAAAACAAAGTTCCAGACACAGAAGGAATTTTTACGTGTCTCCATTGATGACGTTGCCCGTTTCGCCCATAGCCTGGAAGAATTTCACCGAATACTTTCAGAGCAATTTAAGATTACCTTGAAAGTCAGTCGCGGCAGATTCAGCTATCTTCATCCGGAACGTACCAAACCGATTACCGGGCGGAATCTGGGAACCCTCTATGAGAAAGATTATCTTCTGGAACTGTTTGAGCAAAATGCCAGGGCAGAGGCAAGTGATAAACCCCGTCTGGCAGAAGAAGATACTCAACATGCAAATATTTCTGCTGAACCAAGCTCTGCTGTATGGGATAATGATCCGATTGGAATCCTGTTCATTAAATCGGATTTGCGGCTTATCGTGGATTTGCAGCAATGTATAAAATCGCAGCGAAGCCAAGCTTACGCACAGAAAGTGAAACTCTCCAATCTAAAGGAAATGGCAAAAACAGTTGCCTATGTGCAGGAGCATGGTTATGACACCAAGGACAAACTAGACAGCTCGTTATCCGAAGCAAAGGCAAAGACCTCCGCCGCCCGGAAAGCACTCAAATCCACCGAGGACAGGCTGCGTGAAATAAATGAGCAAATTCATTATACTGGCCAATACCTTGCAAAAAAATCTGTTTATACTGAATTTTGTAAATCCAAAAGCAAAGGAAAATTCCGTCAGGAGCATTCTTCTGAAATTAAACTTTATGAAGCGGCGATAAAGTTTCTAAGAGAGAAATCTGGAAATGGAAAACTGCCCTCCATGAAACTTCTGAAAGAGGAAAAGGTCAATCTTTTAGCGCAAAAAAAACGCCAACAAGAGACATACCAAAATTGCCGTGATTTTCAAAAAGGATTATATACCGTCTGCTCCAATGTAGATACAATCTTAGGAAGTCCACGTTCCATGCATCCTAAACAGCAGAAGAATCAAGAAATGTCTTGATTCTTCTGATAACATTAACCCCCAGCATACATTAAAACCTGCTGGGGGCACTTGTGCTTTTTCACCATTTGCTTTTGGCAATACTACCATTTGAAAAATTGTTGGGGCAATACATCCGCATTGCCCTTTCTTGCCTGACGCATAACATATGTAATGACTTCTTCCGGCGTTGGTTCTTCTCCTTTATATGGTATTTTAGCCCATTCATCCTGTATCTTTGGATCAGTATTTCCAAATGCTGCCCGGATAGCAATCTCCATTTCACGACGGACTTCTGCCACCAAAGAACGCATTAAATTACTTATGGAAGAGAAGGACTGGTCAGAATATCGGCTAGCTAAAGAAGCCGAGCTGCCTCAATCGACAATCTCCCATTTATTCAAGAGGAACAATGCCCCAACCTACCCCACCATAGAAGCTATCTGCAGGGTATTTGGTATAACCATCGCACAATTCTTTGCCGATGAGGGTGAGTCAATCGTACTTTCTCCTGAACAGAGAGAAGTGTTGTTGCTATGGGGATCACTTTCAGACGAGCAAAAGCAAAGTGTAAAAAGTGTCATGCGACAATTTAATGGTCTGTGACATCCTTGATTGTAATCTTGAAGATATCACAGCACATCACAAAGATTAATTCCGAACTACACCTGCCCCGCAATCGCCTGACGTAATCCAATAAGTATGTATTATAAATTGCTTGACTGCATATAATAGCAGTGAGCTGAACGCAGAATATAGCGAATAAGTAATACCGGAATCAGCTTTTCGGCACATTGACTTTTCTCGTTATTTCTGTTATATTAAGCTTAGTGATCGTTCTGTGGAAACTTGCGAAGCCCACAGGCGGGGGAGAACCTACGGGTCTCTCCCTCTTTTACTTTATAGGAGAATTTACATATGACTACTTCAAAGAACTTTTCCACCTTCACACAGCAGGTTGAATCGTTAAAAAATGATAAAAACATAATTATTCCGGACAGCCGGTACACAGAGGAAATGCTCCAGCGCATCGGTTATTTTTCCTTAATGGGCGGTTACAAACAGTTATTCAGAATACCGCTTACTAAAAAATATAGGCCGGGAACTTCATTTGATGAAATAGTGGCTTTATACCAGTTTGATGCAGAACTAAGGGCACTATTTTTGAAATATCTGCTTCAGATCGAGCGCCATTCCGGAAACCTGATTTCCTATTATTTTATAGAGCTGCACGGCGTATCCCAAGCAGAATACCTGAATCCTGATAATTATGATAACAGCCGACGTAACAAAAGAACTGTACGGGGCTTGATGCAAAAGCTGCATGGTGCAGTTAATACAAACGAATATGAGTATATAAATTACTACCGAACCCAATACGGTAACATTCCCTTGTGGGTGACAACAAGCATATTAACTTTCGGCAGCTTGTCAAAAATGTATAAGGTATTGCCGCAGTCACTCCGTACCAAAGTGTGCAAGCATTTTCATTCTGTAAATCAGCGGCAACTGGAACGTTATTTATCCGTGTTGACAAAATACAGAAATGCCTGTGCGCATAGTGACCGTCTATTTACTTATAAGACAGTAGATCAACTTCAGGATACACCGTTACACGCAAGGCTTTCCATTCCAAAACAAGGGAACCAATATATATATGGTAAACAGGATTTATTCGCTGTCGTTATTGCTTTCCGCTATCTCTTGCCCCAAGAGGAATTTGCCGCATTTAAGAAAAAGCTTGTCCTGGAAACTGGAAAAATCAATAAGAATCTAGTACATATCACTGAATCAGAATTGTTTGAGCAGATGGGATTTCCCCCGAATTGGAAAAATATAACACGCTATCGTTTAACCCCATAAAAAAAGGAAGATGCCGCTTATTAAGCACCCATCTTCCTTTTTTCTATTTTCGGTTACGCTCTATATCCTCCGACTTTTCCAATATAGCCTTTTTCATCTGCTCTACACCTTGCTTATCCACAAAGTGTGTTGCATAGGCTCTTTCAATCTCTGGCTTTCGGCTCTTGCTAAAAGCGAGCGGGATAACGGTCCTATGCCCTTGCCCATTTTTCTTCTTTGCGCCCCATTGCTTATAATAGCAAAAGGACGGCTTCAATCCTGATTTCTTGGCATATATGCGCATCTGCTTCATAATAAAGGAAAGCAGTTTAAGGCTACAGGTACATGCCTGTTCTAAATATGAAATCCGCCCCTGGTACCTACATTTTCGTAGATGTTCTCTGTAGAAATCTTCGTGTTCCTGATTTTTGAAAGTAATTGTGCGGGTAACCTGTCCTTTGAGTTGAACTTGTTCCATTTTTGCTCCTAACGCTGTGTTTGCCATTTTTTTCCTCCATTTTTATTTGACCATAACAAAAAGGACACTTCCTATTCCTAAGAAATGTCCTTAAAGTACAAAATTATTTGGATTCAGAGAAACCGCAAATACCGTGTTTTAAAGTATTATCACGTATTATGCGTTGTAAATTTGTTGTAAAAATGTTGTAAATCCCAGCAGAAAAACCCGCAAACCCTTGATTTTACTGGCTTTATTTCTCCAATGTCTTCATCGTCGGAAACAACAATACATCCCTGATCGCCGCCGAATCAGTCAGCAGCATGACCATCCGGTCAATCCCAATTCCAATTCCGCCGGTCGGAGGCATTCCTACCTCCAGAGCATTGATAAAGTCCTCATCAATACTCTGCGCTTCTTCATCACCCTGAGCTTTCATCTCTTCCTGTGCTTCAAAGCGTTCTCTCTGATCGATCGGATCATTAAGCTCTGAAAAAGCATTCGCCATCTCCCTTCCGGTAATAAACAGCTCGAAACGTTCGGTATATTCCGGATCTTCCGGTTTCTTCTTCGCCAGCGGCGAAACCTCGACCGGGTGATCCATAATAAAGGTCGGCTGAACCAGTTTCTCTTCAACGAATTCTTCAAATAACAGATTCAGAATGTCGCCCTTCTTATGTCTCTTTTCATATTCGATATGATGCTCGTCCGCCAATGCTTTGGCTTCTTCATCAGTCTTAACCAGTGTAAAATCAATATTACCGTACTTCTTCAAAGCTTCCACCATCGTAAGACGGTCAAACGGCTTGCCGAGATCGATTTCGACCTCACCGTAATTAATCTTAGTAGTACCAAGTACATCCTGTGCCACGTGACGGTAAAGGTTCTCGCTCAGATCCATCATACCGTAATAATCGGTATATGCCTGATAGAGTTCCATCAATGTAAATTCCGGATTGTGACGGGTCGATACTCCTTCATTACGGAATACCCGGCCGATTTCATATACTCTTTCCATACCGCCGACAATCAATCTCTTGAGATATAATTCCAGCGAAATCCGCAGATGTACATCTTCATCCAGAGCATTATAATGGGTATCGAACGGACGAGCTGAAGCTCCGCCTGCATTCGGCACCAGTACCGGTGTCTCCACTTCCATGAATCCCTGATCGTCCAGATATCTGCGCATACTGCTGATAATCTTAGAACGCTTAATGAATGTATCTTTTACCTCCGGGTTCATCACCAGATCGACATATCTCTGACGATAACGGATATCGGTGTTGGTCAGACCGTGGAATTTCTCCGGCAGAATCTGCAGGCTCTTGGTCAGCAGCTGCACCTTGGCTGCATGAATAGACATCTCGCCGGTCTTGGTTCGGAATACTTCTCCGACAATACCGATGATGTCGCCGATATCATATTTCTTAAACTCTTTATACAAGTCTTCGCCGATACTGTCTCTGGCAACATAAGACTGAATATTCCCTTTCAGATCCTGAATGTTGCAGAATGAAGCTTTACCCATAACACGCTTGGACATAACCCGTCCGGCAACCGATACTTCCGTTCCTTCCAGTTCATCAAAGCGGTCTTTGATCTCCTGGCTGTGATGGGTTGCATCATACTTTGTGATTTCAAACGGATTCTTCCCGTTCGCCTGTAAATCAGCTAATTTCTCACGGCGTACCTTCCTTAACTGATTAATATCCGGTTCTTGTACATTCTTTTGTTCCGCCAATTTTCTCTCACTCCTTACACTTCAACAGCACGGTCAATCTGCAATACTTTATACTGCATAACTCCTGCCTGAGTTTCTATCGATACTTCGGCCCCTACTTCTTGCCCCAGCAGCGCTTTACCAACCGGTGATTCATTGGAAATCTTGCCCTGAAGACTGTTTGCTTCGGTAGAACCGACAATTTTAAACTGCATTTCTTCTTCAAATTCTTTATCATACACCAGCACACTGCAGCCGATGTTGATCTTTTCTAAATCCACTTCATCTTCTACTACTACTTCTGCATTCTTAAGAAGCTTTTCCAACTCGTCGATACGCGCTTCGATGTCACGCTGTTCGTCTTTCGCTGCATCATATTCCGCATTTTCAGATAAGTCACCCTGTTCTCTGGCTTCTTTAATCTTACCTGCAACTTCCTTGCGTTTGACTACTTTAAGGTTCTCCAGCTCATCTTCCAAAGCTTTGAGCCCAGCATAAGTAAGTATTGTTTTTTTCTCTTCCATTTCTCTTTCACTTCCTCCTTAAGATTTGTGTCTGTATCGCTTATATTTACAAGGGTTTATCCCTGCCATTTACTTCATTTCACAATTTCAACATTATACCTAATGTACCCTGCAATGTCAAGAAAATTCGTATAACTTTAAGAAGTACCGACACATTTGTTAAGTATATGTAGATCGTTCTTTTTTTATTGCAATTTTTCGTCCAATAATTTTTCTAATTCGTGGTATGATTCTACTGCATTTATTTTCCCGCGCAGCTTTGCGGAATTTTTCAATCCGCTGGTGTACCAGGACACATGCTTACGCATTTCCCGGATACCCAGATAATCACCTTTCTGCTCTATCTGCAGTCTGGCATGACGGAGCATGGTGTTTTTTAATTCCGCCGCATCCGGCCGGGGCAGAACCTGCCCGGTTCTTTCATATTCTAATAGTTCCGCAAATATCCACGGGTTACCTTCCGCTGCTCTTCCAATCATCACGCCGTCACATCCGGTCTGTTCTTTCATCGCCTGTGCCCGCTCGCCGGAGGTCACATCACCGTTTCCGATCACCGGAATCCCAACCGCTTCTTTGACCTTGCGGATAATATCCCAGTCTGCTTTCCCGGAATAATACTGCTCTCTGGTCCGGCCATGCACTGCAACTGCTGCCGCGCCTGCTTCTTCGATGATCCTGGCGATTTCGACCGCATTGACATGGTTCTCGTCGAACCCTTTACGAATCTTGACCGTCACCGGCTTTTGAATAGCTCTCACCGTCTTCGAAATGATCTCATAGACCAGTTTGGGATCTTTCATCAATGCAGAACCCTCACCATTCTTGACAATCTTCGGTACCGGACAGCCCATATTGATATCCAGAATAGAAAAAGGCAATTCCTCAATCCGCTGAGCAATCTCACTAATGGTATCCGGCTCCGAACCAAAGAGCTGCAGTGACACCGGCAGCTCATCCGGGTGAATCCGCATCAGATCATCCGTATTGCGGTTATTATATTGAATCGCTTTGGCGCTGATCATTTCCATGCATAGAAGCCCGGCACCTTTTTCCTTGCAGAGCAAGCGAAAAGGCAGGTCCGTTACTCCTGCCATGGGTGCTAAGATATAGGTGTTCTCAAGTGTTACCTTTCCAATAACTAATTCCTGCATATGTCCCTCTATTTTTTATTCTTCATATATATAAGGCGAAGCCCTTCCAGAGTCAGCTTCGGGTTATAGATATCAATACAGTCGGTACCTTCAACAATAATATTACCCAGCCCGCCGGTAGCAACCACCTTTGCATCGTGGTATCCTGACTCTTCTTTCATTTTTTTGATAATGTACTCAGTTTGTCCAATATATCCATAGACCAGCCCGGCCTGCATACTCGAAACTGTCTCTTTTGCCAAAATGGAAGCCGGACGTTTTATTTCAATTTCCGGAAGCATCGCCGCACCTGACCAGAGCGCCCGGGCACTCAGCCGAATTCCCGGTGCTGTTACCGCCGCCATGAAAGTGCCGTCTCTGCCGATCAGATCATATGTCGTCGCCGTACCGAAGTCGAGAATCAGGATCGGTCCACCGTACAATTCATATGCTGCGACCGCATCAACGATCCGGTCCGGTCCAACCTGCCGCGGATTATCAGTAGCAATTCTGATTCCAGTCTTAGTCCCCGCCGATACCACCAACGGCTTTATGCCAAAATACTTAATTACCGCACTTCCCAGAGAATGCATCAGATCCGGCACTACCGACGATACAATTACCGCCTCAATCTCTGTTGCCAGGATCCCACGGCGCTCTATTAATTCGCATAAAGTAATACCGTATTCATCCGATGTCCGGACTTGTTTGGTAGTCATTCGGAACGTACCAAGCAATTCTTCTCCGTCAAATACTCCGATCGTTATATTGGTATTTCCTACGTCTATCGCTAGTAACATTACACATCCTCCCCTAAAAAGAACACTTTATAATAAAGCTGTAAAGATGTAAGCAGTTCTTCTTTTGTGTGCTGCAGCTCTTTAATCTTCAGCTGACTTCCTATATCATCAAACATCAGATCTCCTTCTTCCGCTGCCACATCAAAGCAGAGACTGCCGTCTTCTTCATACACCAGCGTCAGAACTCCTCCCACATCATGCGTATAGAGGACGCACATAATCTTCAATTCGTCTTTGATATGATCCGGCAGATTATCAAAATCCGGATTCAGATAATATTTCTGTTCATACGAATTGGCACCGCATAACACTATTCTGTCTTCGTACACTTTTGTCAACTCCTAACTCTGTCCGCCGCGCCTCGGGGAGGGGGACTCGCCTTATACATAACCATAAATGCCGCGAACCGACACTTCCCCGGCAAATATCTCCGTTACGGTTCCATCTTCTTTTTCTATCAGCAGTTCTCCCCGCTCATTGATTCCCAGGGCAACACCGCAGTATTCTTCACCAACTTCGTGAATACGCACCTCTTTACCACGATTGGCCAACAGACGCATATACTGTTCGCGCAGACCGCTTAAATCCTGTGTCTCCATAAACAGCGCATAATCACTTTCAAACCGTTCCACGATCGCTGCGGTGAGATCCGCCCGCCGGATCTCACCGCCCTGCTCGAGCCGCAGTGATGTCGCTTTCTCCCGCAGCTCTTCCGGGATCACTTTCATGTTGGTATTGATTCCGATGCCAATCACTACATGGTTGATATAATCGATCTCAGCACTCATCTCAGTCAGAATCCCGCAGACCTTTTTACCTCCGACAATCACATCATTCGGCCATTTTATCTGCGCTTTCAGACCGGTCTGTTCCCGGATTGTCCGGGCTGCACTGTGGGCCATCACCAGCGTCAGCATCGGCGCTTTGACAGGCGCAATATCGGGCCGCAGCAATATCGTCATATAGATATTTTCATCCGAAGACGAAGCCCAGCTCCGCCCTCTCCGGCCTTTGCCGCCGGTCTGCTCCTGTGCCAGCACCAGCGTCCCATGCCCGGCTCCCTGATCCCCCAGCTTCTTGGCCTGAGTATTCGTAGAATCGGTTGTACTCAAATATACGAGATTCCTGCCTGCCCAATCAGTCTTAAGCAGACTCTGCACCGCTTCGCGGTTCAGTACATCGGGATAAGCAAGAATCCGATATCCCTTATTGCGGATCGCTTCAATTTCATAACCTTCATCCTGGAGCTGGCGGATTACTTTCCAGACCGCAGTCCGTGACACCTCAAATTCCTCACACAACTGCTGCCCGGAAACATAATGCTCACTCTCCCGCAGCCTCTTTAAGATCTCAGCCTTCAATTCTATTCCTCTCCCAGCGTTGCCACCATAATCGCCTTAATGGTATGCAGACGGTTTTCTGCTTCTTCAAATACCAGAGACGCTTCGCTTTCAAATACCTCTTCGGTCACTTCCTTACCTTTGACCGCCGGCAGACAATGAAGGAAAATGGTATCGTCCTTACCGGTTTTCTTCATCAATTCTGCATTCACCTGGTATGGCCTGGACAGGCGTTCACGTTCCTGTTCTTTCTTTTCTTCACCCATTGAAATCCATACATCGGTGTATAATACATCCGCACCTCTTACTGCCTTCAGATCATCAGTAACCTTAATCTTCGAGCCTGCCGCTTTGGCATATTCCTTACACTGTCTTACCAGTTTATCCTTCGGCCACAGATCCTCCGGACCGCAGACCACGATGTCAACTCCGACTTTGGCACATCCGATCATCAGACTGTTGGCCACATTATTTCTGCCGTCACCGAGATAGACAATCTTAATTCCTTTTAATCTGCCAAAATGTTCTCTTACCGTCATCAGTGTTGCCATACACTGAGTCGGATGATAGTCGTCGGTCAATCCGTTCCACACCGGCACACCGCTGGTCTCAGCCAGAATTTTGGCATATTCATGTTCAAAGCCGCGGAATTCCAGGCCGTCAAACATCCGCCCCAGCACCCGTGAGGTATCTTCGATGCTCTCCTTATGTCCCAACTGAATTTCATTTCCCGACAAATAAGTCGGAACTGCACCTTCATCTGTTGCCGCAACCGTAAATGCACAGCGGGTTCGGGTCGAAGGCTTCTCAAATATCAACCCGATGTTCTTCCCTCCCAGTCTGTTTCCTCTAATCCCATTCTTCTTTTCCGCTTTCAGTTGGTCTGCCAGATCAACCAGATATAGAATCTCCTCCGGCGTAAAATCCTTCAATGATAAAAAACTGCGTCCTTTTAAATCCATACTTATTTCCTTTCCGAGCCAAACGAAACGGTGCACAAAAATAGGTAACTCTTCTTGCTTAGAACATTTTCGGTATCGTTCCTGCACGATGTCTTCCAACTCTTCTTCATTATATATTCTGTACTTCGGAATCCTGAGCTGCTTTGCACTCGCTTCCAGCATTGCCAGATAAAGATCTTCATCGGAATAACCCAGAGACAATTTCAGGAGAAATGCAGCTTCAGCTTTTTCGATTTCGCTCATACACATCAGTATTTTTTCATAATACCACTCTTCGCGGCTTTGTTCAATATAGTAAATTTGTCCGATTAGCCCATAGATCAGCCTTTTCGCATCATAATACCCGATTTTCATATTCTGCTGACTGCGTTTTGCCCGGAATTCCAGCAGGCTTCCCAGACCTACCCGCGGAGCGATCTCAAATACCGCAGTATCCTCTGATATCTTAACTTTCGGCTCTTTTCCGGGGCCGTAGATACGAATCGCGATAATATCCTTATAGCCGCGGTCTACCAATGAATTGAGCGGCACATTGTTAAACATACCGCCATCCATGTATTTTTTTCCGTGCAACGGCTCATTCTTAAAAATCCGCAGATAGGCACTGGCCAGCAGATAGTCATCCAGCAGCCCTTCCGGAATATCATCCTTCACGCTCAAATCCAGCTCTTTCCGATCGGTCAGCGAATAAGTCAGCAGATAAAAATCGATATCCGATGCCCGGATCCTGTCTTCATCACATACTTCACTGATTAGATTTTTAAGCGGTGTAGCATTGATTCCGCCATCGCTCAGATGCCGGTATGCTTCCTGTAATACTTCACCCAGACCGGTTTCGCGGTCAAAGAAACGCTCCATCCAATTATCATCTACATCCATGATCTGTGAAGACACTACTTCACTCCATACCTTCTCAGCCATTTCCAGATCACCCATGCACATCATCGCACCATTGAGCGCACCGACCGACGTCCCGGCGATAGCGTTGATCTTCACCCCGGCTTCCCGAAGCGCCCGCCATGCACCAATCTGGTATGCACCTCTGGCACCGCCGCCTTCTAATACTATCCCATACTCCTTTGTCAAATCAATTACCGGCTTCACACGAATCACTTCCTTCTTCTTTGCCGTGCGGCTTCAAACATTAGCACCGATGCCGCAATTGCTACATTTAACGACTCCACTTCCCCCTGCATCGGAATTTGAATCCGGCAGTCCGCCAGCTCGGCAATTTCCTTACGCAGTCCATTTCCTTCATTTCCCAGCAGGAACGCGGTTCCTCCGGTATAATCTTCACACTCATAGCTATGCTGCCCCTCCAGATGGGCGGCAAAGGTACGAATCCCTTTTCCCTTCAGCTGTCCCACAGCTGCTTCCAGATCATCAACGTATGCAAAGGGTACCCGATATATGGAACCCATGGTAGCGCGGATCACCTTAGGATTATAGATGTCCACGCAATCCCTGCTTAAAATGATACCGGTCACCCCTGCTCCTTCTGCCGTCCGCAATATCGTTCCCACATTACCGGGATCCTGCAGGTTATCCATAACCAATATATGAGGCTTTCCACCTCCAATAACCTCTTCCGGTGAATACTCCCTCATCTTCACCACACACAAAATCCCCTGCGGTGTCATCGTACCTGCTGCGTATGAAAACACATGATCAGCCAATACCTCCAAACGCAGGCCGTCCATTTCAAGCCGCTCTCCTTCCTTCTGCCGGAAAGCTTCCGAAACATAGACTTCTGCAATCCGATCCCGCGGCGTCTCCTGAAACATACGGTATCCCTCCGCGATAAAAACGCCTTCTTCCCTGCGTACCCTGCCTTTCTTCTGCAGCTGCAGCAAATGTTTTGCTTTTGGATTCGATGTACTCGTAATCATATACCATTCCCCTGTTTCTTTATATATATTATTGCCTGTGCTGCGATAGTCTTATAACAAATAGCTGCCATTTTGGATATCCGGCAGCTATTTCTTTATCATTGTCTATATTTTAAACCGATATCCCACACCCCAAATGGTTTCAATGTATTGAGGATTGGATGTATCCATCTCGACCTTCTCCCGGATCTTCTTGATATGCACCGTAACTGTGGCAATATCTCCGATCGATTCCATATCCCAGATCTCCCGGAACAATTCGTCCTTGGTGTACACGTGGTTCGGATGACCGGCCAGGAAGGTCAGCAGGTCGAATTCCTTTGTCGTAAAAGTCTTCTCTTCATCATTCACCCACACTCTTCGCGCCGTAGTATCTATTTTCAGCCCCCGGATCTCCAGCACCTTATTCTCCTCCGCGGTACTGCCAATCAAACGGTCATATCTGGCCAGATGCGCTTTCACACGCGCCACCAGTTCACTCGGGCTGAACGGTTTGGTCATATAGTCGTCAGCGCCCAAACCAAGTCCTCTGATTTTATCAATATCATCCTTCTTTGCTGATACCATAATGATCGGTGTGTTCTTATCTTCACGTACCTGGCGGCAGATTTCAAAACCATCTACCCCCGGAAGCATCAGATCCAGAATCAGCAGATCAAACTCTTCGTTCAATGCTTTCTGAAGCCCGGTCTCTCCTTCATTCGCAACTTCTACTTCGAATCCGCTCAATTCCAGATAGTCCTTCTCTAATTCTGCAATCGTAACTTCATCTTCTACTATCAATATTTTACTCACCTGTCGGTACCTCCTGATATTTTCTCAGCACAAAATACATCGTCGTTCCCGTGCCCTCTTTACTGGTCGCCCATATGTTGCCGCCGTGTTCCTCGATGATCTTTTTAACGATCGATAATCCGATTCCGCTGCCGCCCTGCGAGGAATTTCGGGAAGCATCGGTTCTGTAGAACCGGTCAAAAACATTGGTCAGATCTTTTGCTGCTATTCCTTTGCCATTGTCTTCCAGCTCAACCTGGATAAAGTCACCTACATCTCTGATCCGCAGATTTATGATGCCCCTTTTCTTATCCATGTATTTAAGAGAATTGGAAACAATGTTATTAATCACCCGGGTCAGCTGCTCCGGGTCAGCGATAATCTTTGAATCACCCTGGACATAATTAAAAAATCCAAACTCAACATTCTTACCTTCCATGTCCAGCGACAGCTCTTCCGCGCAATCAACAAAATACTCTTTGACCGAAAGCGGAGTGAAATTATAAGGAATGCGGTGGGTGTCAATCTTGGAATAAAAGGTCAGCTCATTAATCAGACTATCCATTTCATTAGCTTTATTATAAATGGTTCTGATATACTTGTCCATCTTTTCCGGCGTATCCGCCACCCCATCCATAATCCCTTCTACATAACCTTTAATAGCTGTGATTGGGGTCTTCAGATCATGGGATATGTTGCTGATCAGTTCCTTGCTCTGCTGGTCATATTCCAGCTTCTCATTTGCATTACCCTGGAGCCGTTTTCGCATATCCTCAAAATCCTGGCATAGATGTCCCAGTTCGTCATCCTTCTCCGGCTTCAATTCAAAATCCAACTTACCTTCTTTGATATTCTGCGCCGCTTCCTGCATCTGTCCCACCGGGCGGATAATCCCACCGTAGATCCAGATCATCATGCCAATCGCCGTGATCGCCAGAATCAGAACAACCGCGATAATCGCATAGATCATAAATTCCTTTACTTCGGGAATGTTATTCAATGCCCGCATGGATCGGAAGAAGTTACGGTATTCCGTTCCGGTGACTCCATATGTCTTTTCAATTGTACTAATCTGATATTTTGCTAAGCCCCATACGAATAACCCGGCAACGACCAGCGGCAATATCAGGATCGTTACAAAGGAAATTGTCAGGCGTGTTTTTAATTTCACTGCATATCCCTCTCTTTGGAACTTTATTGGGTGAGAACCTCACCAAGTGTTCGTATTATACCATAAAAACAGACGCTCTACTAAAAAGCGTCTGTAAATATTTCTAAAAACTTTGTAAATATTTTCGTAAAACATCGACTTTATCTAATTTCTCCCAGGATAATTCCAGATCATTTCGTCCAAAGTGTCCATATGCAGCCGTCTGCTTGTAAATCGGTCTGCGCAAATCGAGCATCTTGATAATGCCTGCCGGACGAAGATCAAATTGTTCACGGATGACATTCACCAGCTCGGTATCAGATACCTTACCCGTTCCAAAGGTGTCCACCATCACTGAAGTCGGATGCGCTACTCCGATGGCATAGGATAGCTGAATCTCACATTTTTTTGCCAGACCTGCTGCTACGATATTCTTCGCCACATAACGTGCCGCATATGCCGCGGAACGGTCTACTTTGGTGCAGTCTTTTCCGGAAAAAGCACCGCCGCCATGGCGTGCCATTCCCCCGTAGGTATCGACGATAATCTTTCGGCCGGTCAGACCACTGTCGCCGTGCGGACCGCCGATCACAAAACGTCCGGTCGGATTGATGAAGATTTTGGTATTATCATCGATCATTCCCTGCGGAAGCACCGCTTCGAATACATGTTTCTTAATATCAGCATGAATCTGTTCCTGAGTTACTTCCGGGTCGTGCTGAGTCGATAATACTACCGCATCCAGTCTGACCGGAAGCCCCTCTTCATTATATTCTACCGTCACTTGAGATTTTCCATCCGGCCGGAGATACGTAAGGACTCCGTCTTTACGCACCTTGGTCAGCTGACGGGTCAGTTTATGCGCTAATGAGATAGGGTACGGCATCAATTCTTCCGTCTCATCGCTCGCATATCCGAACATCATACCCTGATCCCCTGCTCCAATCGCATCGATTTCTTCTTCGGACATAGTATTTTCTTTCGCTTCCAACGATTTATCCACACCCATTGCAATATCGGCAGACTGCTCATCGATCGCAGTCAGCACACCGCAGGTATCGGCATCAAAGCCGTATTTTCCTCTGGTGTATCCAATTCCCCGCACCGTGTCGCGGACTACCTTCTGGATATCTACATAGGCATTGGTAGTAATCTCTCCCATCACCATAACAAGTCCGGTAGTTGTACAAGTCTCGCACGCTACCCGGCTCATCGGATCCTGCTTCATAAGCTCGTCCAGGATCGCATCGGATATCTGGTCACACATTTTATCCGGATGCCCTTCAGTTACTGATTCTGATGTAAATAACAATTTCTCCATATAATTTCTCCTTTGAATTATGATTGATAATATGCCAAAAAAGATCCGCAAAAGCGGACCTCTTATTATTGAAATAAGTAAATCCTCTTATTGTTCGATTCATCGCTCAGGCTTGGCACCTTCCAGTACGGGGTTGCCGTGGTTTCACAGGTCCTTTACCTCCACCACTCTGAATAAAAGGCATATTTAGTTCTGTTTTATTATACGCTATTGCAGCATTTTTACAAGTGTTTTTTTTATATTTTCAAAAATACGTTAACAGTTTAGTCTATAAAGGGGTTGTGAGGCCGAAAAGGAAACAACCGGAACCGAAAAGAGAGAGGGAGTATATGAGAGCGGGTTCCGTTCCGCTAACCATTCCGATGAGCCTCTTAAAACG